>Ga0209066_10000180_pt1 | contig 96275 bp, 99 predicted proteins | sample All_14_2_FD_187198 | JGI IMG/M metagenome (GOLD analysis project Ga0209066, IMG submission 187198) | Freshwater microbial communities in response to fracking from Pennsylvania, USA - Allegheny Zone_MetaG_DW_15 (SPAdes) (version 2) ...
GGCGGAAGAGGATTGGGCGGGGGCGCAGGCTTCACGGGTGTGGTCGTCGGCTGGCGACGATCCAACTGCTGGCCGTGCTGAGCTTCGTAATCGGCCAGCCAGGTCCAGAAGTAATTCTTCAGCGTCCCGGGCTTCTTGATCCGACTGACCAGCTTCAGCTTGCGAAGATGGCGCAGGATCGAATCCCAGCTATACGAGCCGCCGTCCGCCTTGATCTGTTTGATTACGTGCAGGATTTCCTGCCCGGCGGCTTCGAAGGCGGCCAGATCGGACTTGCGGGCGCCGACGCCCGGGGTATGCGAAATATCTCGGCTCACGGCTCTCCCCCTGCAGTTGCTTACAAGGGGGAAGTAGCCGCCCGAAATCCCAAGTCAACACCACGTCATCACTGAGGTGTGTCTTGGCGTCAAATCTAGCGTCAAAGTTAACGTGTAGAATGGCGTTACTTTTGACGCCAAATTTGACGCCAGTTATGACGTCAAAATTGACGTCAATTTTCACGCCAATTCATCAGCCTGTAAGCCAGCATTTCCGCCGTGTTGAAGGCAGTCGAGGTCGGCAATCTCAACGATGAGCATTTTGTGTGTCGTCGGACGATGATTTTTCGCCACTGCAGGTCGACCTGGACCGGCCGCAAAGCCAGCCTTGAAGGGCGCCGGTCTGGATGGGATTGGGTAATCCAGGTGATCCGTTGGCCGCCGACCGGCCAAAACCGTTCACGGCCTTATTATTGGACCCCAGTTACCGCCCAAAAGCCCCCAGTTACCCCCTCCAGAACCATCCGCTTCCATCCGAAATCATAGAGCTATCTAGCCAAATCTCTCGACCCGCCTCAACAAAGAACAGGGCGCGGCATGTCGCCTCAAGGAAAGGCGTGTGCATGATGAAAGTGAATGTGTCGTGCTGGTGTTGATTCGGTGTTCTTGGGTATTTGTTTTTGTCGCCTCCGAGAACTATTTTCTAGAACATGGGATGGGTCCAATAATAAGGAGACGAGCGCCATTATGAAAATCAGAAACACTTTTATTGAAAAGCCAGAACCCAAGCTCAAGCCAGAGCCTGAAACCGACATTGAACGCGCTCGCGTTCTTACCGCCCGTCTTGCCCTTCGGCGCCCCCGCAGCGAGCAGACGCTGGCCGACTACGCGGCCAAGGCCCGGCGCCTGTCGGCCCTGGCCGGGGTCGACGACCTCCTCGATGAACGCCTGATCGGCAGCGTTGAACGGAAGGGCCGCGCCCGATCCTCCTTCGAGGCCTACCGCGCCGCCCTGATAGCCAATGTTGACAAAGAGCTTCGCTTGGCGCTGGCCAACCTCACCAAGCTCCAGGCCACCCCCAATGTTGACAACGACATCGAACGGGAGAAGCGCCGGATTGCGGCCGGGGTAAAGATCCTCGATCACTATCAGCCCGACCTGGACGGCAACTTCTCGATCCGGGACTGGGCGGCAATGCCCGAGCATGAGCGCAAGCGGACCCTTTGGCCCGGTCCGACGGCAAGCTACGACGTCGAGGTGCGCCGGACGAACGACAAGCGCGCGGACCTGGGGCGGTTCCGGCGGCGGGTCGACGGATGGATCGGCCGCTATTGGAAGCGTGCCCAGGGATCGGCCTATTGCCCCCTGGTGGCGCTCGCCATGGCCACGGGCTGCCGTCCGGTGGAAATGGTGGTTCACCCGGCCCGGGAGATGAACGGCGTCCGGGTCTGGGTCGAGCATGGTCGCCTGAATTTCGACATCCCCGCTGGCAAGCTGTCGGTCAGCAGCGATGCCAAGCACGACAAAGGCACTCCTCGGACCAACTGGGTCCCGCTCAACCAGCTTGACGCCCCATGGGTCGACTACTTGGCCGACCTGGCTCGCCAGCGCGGTGGGGCGATGAGGATTATCTATGGCGACGGGACCAATCCTCGGGCCGACACCGCGAGGATCAAAGACGCCTTCCGCCGCATCGGTGAGTTGGAGTTCGCCCCCGAGAAGGCCAGAGGGAAGATCATCCCCAATGTGTCGCCGTATGTGTTCCGCCACATGGCCGCCGCGCTGGCCAAGGACCAGCTGCCGCCGGAGCAGGTGCAGGAATGGCTGGGGCAGATGGGGCCGAAGACGCCCAGCTGCTACGGGAGCCGTCGCCAAGCCCGTGGCGCCGGAGGCATGAAACTCGGTGGCGCCAAGGCAGCCCGGCCAGTACGGGCCAAGTCCAGGGCATACTCCGGCCCCACGCTCAAATAGACACGGTACAACCTTGCAGGTGTTGCCTCAATGACATCGGCGGCTATTTACCCGAATGGACACCGCCAAGGAGGTTGATGATGGGCACCGATGTTTTGGACCGGTTCGAGCAGCTGGAGCAGCTATGTCCGCATGTCCATCTGCCGTTTCCGGAGACGCCCGAAGGCTGGTGGCCGATCGTGGAAGCCATGGTCCGTGGCATCGAAGTCGTCGCGGCGCAGGCGGGGATCCAGGTCTACGTCCTGCAGATCAAGGAAAAGTACGGAACCCTCCGGACTCACCACGCCACAGAATACGGCGATGGTGACGAGCGCCTCATCAAGGAGGCGTTGTCCGTCATCCAGCACCTCGTCGACCTGGCTGAAAAGCGCAGCGAGATCACCTGCATTCGCTGCGGCGCCCCCGGCGAAATGCTGAATGATGGCGGCTGGATCTCGCCCTATTGCGCCGAACACAAGCCGCGATAGCCCATGCAGCACGCCTTCAGCCCCCGGACCTGCCGTTTCGTGAAAGTGCCGGTGCACGCGAATGAAGACGTGCATTGCCCGGAGTGCGGCGAGCAGCTGGCTGCCTCACCGGGGGAGGCGTTGGCCCTGCTGCACCGTTCCAATCGGGCGGCCACTCCCTGTCGCCTGCGCAGAGCCGAAGGCGATGCGAACCCGGCGCCACTCCTGTATAGCCGCATCGGCGATGGCGCCCGCCATCTGGTCACCAGCCTGACCGCTGACCAGTTGAGCCAGATGATCACCGACCTCGGAATGTGCGGGGTGCACCGCGAAACGTATGGGCTGGTGGGTGAGCGGCAGCTTCCTCTCCGGCTCTGCGAGCCGAAGGTCTGGGGCGACACCCTCCGTGACGTCCGCCTGAAGTCGCCCCCCTTCGAAGCTCTCTCGTGCGCGGGGATGCTGGTTGATCACATCACGGCGAGCACGCGGAACACCACAGAGTCGTCGGGCATGCTCGAATGCTTGCTGACCTGGGCTTGGGCCTCGGTGTTGGAGACCTTGCTGGCGATGCCTCTGGCGGAACGGGCGCCGATCGCCCCGTTGATCTTCAGGCTGCTGCAGGCCATGGCCGACGGCCATTTCGAAGGCGAGATCGCGGTGACCGGACATATCCGCGACTATCTGCAAGCCAAGCTACCGATCGACGCCTTGGGCAAGGCATGCCGCCGCGCTCAGGTGCCGGAGCTTGTGAGGGTTCTGGTCGCCACACGGGCAATGTCGATCCTTCAACGCCTTGATCTGGACCGGCACCACGACCTTCGCACGCCGCTTGCCATCAGCCAGCACCTGGGCTGGGTCTACCTGCTCCAGGCACCGGCCTATTCGATCCCGGATGGCATCGGGACCGACGTCGTGGTGCTCGGCCGCATGGATGCGCGGCAAACCGACGGCGCCCGGACGCCATTCGATGAAGCCATGCGGATGTCCGTCGGCCTGATCGGTGCTGGTTACAAGCCGCTGATCTGGAGGCTGGTGCGCCGCCCGCACCAGTTCTCGGCGTTGCTGCTGGGCAAGTTGGACGATTTCGCAATGATGCGGACCCGGCCGGAGCAGCCGCGTTTCTATGCGCTCGCGGCTGCCAAGGCGACGGACATCTTCCATAAGGTGGTCAGGGGTTAGGCGCCCTTGATGACTTCCTTCTTTTCAAAGAAGTTGGGGTTCACCACCGAGGTGAGCAGGCCGTCGGAGACCTCGCTCGTTTGCTCCATCACCTCGCAAAGCAGGTGCACATTTCGCACTTGGACAGGCGACATAGCTGATCTGGCGGCTCGAATATCATCAAACGAGTTGGCGAGCAGATAGGAGTAGAACCTGCCAAAGGCGCCTGCAACGACGTCGGAGACTTGTATCAAGTCACTGTCATGCGAGGTGACGTAGCTGTATGGGTCGATCTCAGCGCCATCGAGCATGAACGCCACTTCGGACAACTTTTCTGCGACCTGTGCCTCTTCGTCGAAGATGTGTCTGGATCGCGGAAAGTGGCAGATTCTGTTGATGTAAAATGGGGTAAAGCTGTCGATCAGCGTTCTGTCTTGTTCGTCCGTGATGAACGGTAAGTCTCCTTCACCAATGGACTGTTCGATAAGGTCCATAAAATCATGTAGCCGGGTATCCTCAGAAGCAGTGGCGCCATTTTTAGCCATGTAGTCCAGGATATCCTGCAAGAACTCATCAGCCTCATCGCGTTGGATGTTGGGATAGCGATACGCATCAAGGATTTTGAGGAAGCCGTCGATATCTGTGTTGATGAGATCGCCAAAAGCGCTCTTGTAGTATGGGGTAAGCCCCATTTTCCTTTTGGGCACCACGGAATCGACAAAATCAACGAAAGACCAGTAGAGCTTATCAACGGCGATAAAGTGAACGTAGAAATCCGAGGCGACCAGCCATTCCAGGAATGTTGTCAGCTTCCTTGAGTTGAGGCATTTCAACAAGTTGCCCTTGCCGTTGGCGACATGGAAAAACTTGAGATCGACAACATTATCCTGGATGTACATGGCCTTTTTGAGTGCGGCCAGATCTAAACTGGGTGGGGTGTCTCCCCGGTGCATGATCCCGCCAAGGACAAAGCATTCATCTATGGGTGTCTTCGTCGAGCCATTTTCGAGGGTCAGGCGCCTCGGGTTGTAGGTCTCGTCATAATAAAAACTGAAGACGTCATCGGTCGCCCGTAGCGCGCGGGGGTCGATGACGTGATCTCTGAATTCGTTAACGTCTATCGGGGCCTTCATTACGGTTCTCCGGCTGCTCAATCTGGTCTCATGCAAATGCCGACCATAGATTTACCAGCATGCACGCACGAGGAGAAGGCCATGTCGGCAACTACAACGCTTTCGGCTCCACTTCCAGCAACGACCTCGGCCTCGGCCGCCGGAGACAAGCCTGGGTTTCTGGGCTGGCTGATCAACCTCGTCATGGGATTGCTCTCGCTTCTGCTGGCACCCTTGAAAGGGCTGTTCTCGATGTTCAGCGGTGGCGGTGGCGGCGGTGCCGCCGCTGTCGCTGAGGCCCCGGCCGCCAAGGACGAGTTGAAGAACGAGATCGACGCGGCCACGAGCGTCCGGAAGCTGGCGAGGGTGCTGGCCCAGGAGAAGGTTCCCGGGCTGGCGCAGTTGCCGCAGCCGGTGATTGGCATGCTGAGCGAACTTGACCGAGGACAGCTGGTGCAGATCGCTAAGTGCGGTGATCTCGTCAAGGCGCCAGCAACGGCTCCGACGCTCAATTCCTTGAAGGGGCTGCCGCCTGACCTGCAGCGGGTTGTCGTCGGCTACGCCAAGGCGGTGGCCAATGGCATCGCTCCCGCGCTCAAGCAGGTCGACCCGCAGTTCCGGCAGGTCATCTTCGATCTCGACCAGGACGGCCAAGCCAGGCTGGCAAAGACGCAGCTGACCAGCATCAAGAGCGTGCTGTCGGGAAAGCGAAGCCTGTCGAACGTGCTGAACTTGGCTGCCGATACTCCGGCGCCGACGGTCTCGGTGGAGGCGCTCAAGCAGGATCTGCAGGCGCGCCTGGATGCGGTGGTTGCGCCAGGGCGGTCGCCTTAGCGGCGGCCTTCCAGGGCGGCGATGGCCTTCTGGGCGATTGCGGCGAACTCGTTGCGCTCGATCTGGGCTTGGCCCAGCTGGTCCTGCAGATCCACAATCTCCGCATTCGCCATCGCCAGCTTTGCCTTTTCCTGCTGGAGCAGCGTCCGCAGACGGTTGACCTCGGCGGCCAAGTCATCGTTTTCGGCCCGCAGGTCATTCTGGTTGGACATCATGGCCGCCATCATCGAGGCGTTGGTGGGGTCCATGTGGCCGAACATCGCTTATTTCCTCTTTTCCAGGGCGGCGACGGCCTTCTGAGCGATACCGGCGAACTCGTTGCGCTCGATTAGAGCCTGGCGCAATTGGTCTTGCAGATCGGCCATTTCGGCCTTCAGGGTGGCGACCTGGCCGTTCAACTGGTGGATCAGGTCGTCACGCTCGTTCAGCGCACGCTCCAGACTGGCCGAATGCCGCTGCTCCTGGCGAATGCGGGCGTTCAGACCGTCTGCGATTGCAAGCGTTTCGAGGGTGATGCCGCCGCTGTCGTTCGACCACATGATCGTTCTCCTTCAAGCCATGAAGTAGCAGCCGAAAAGCGCAAGTCAACAAGCTCAAAATCCAACGGCGGCAGGGCCATGTGGATGGCGTTGAAATTACCGGATTTTTCCCGATTGGTCCCAGTCGACGGCGGCCTTGATAGGTCCAGGTCGTGAGATATATTCTGCCGCTATGACTGGCCACGTCGAAACCGAAGTGGTTGTCGTCTCTGTCGAGGCGATGACCGCCGTGAATTCCAAGAGCCTCATCGCGCTGGCCGATGTCGCCATCGCAATCCACGGCATCGAGATCCGGATCCTTGGCATCCAGCTGACAGCCGAAAAGGAAGGCACCGCCGTGCGCCTCCCTCGATACAGGGATGCTAGCGGTATCTGGCGCGCGGCCGTCGACGTGCCTGATGAAGTGCGGGGCGCCATCGCCGACGTGCTTCTTGAAGAGGGGCTTGCCCGAGGCCTTCTCCTTCACCGCCATCAAATGGCGTAAGCGCTCCCCGTTCTGAAATTTCTCCTCCATGAGCAGCGCCTGAACCCGTGACGTCACGGGTTCAGTTGACTCGTGGTTTCGTGCGACTACATCATGTGACGTCACGGATTTTTTTGGAACTGATCGATTTGGAACAGACCGATGGCAGGAAAGGGCAAGCCAGGCCCGGCGCCGCGACAAGGCGAGGCTCTGTCAGCATCTGACAGGCAGCGCCTTGCCAGAAAGCGGCGCAGGGACGAACTGGCGAAACTGAAGAAGCAGGCTGATGCACTGATATCGATACAAGATCTCCTTCGTCGCTTGCGAGCGGCCTGGGAACAAGGAAACGCGATACAGGTCGGCGAAATTCTGGACGACTTGGATCGAGTAGCTGGACTGGAGGATGAAAACGAACATGAGCCGCAAGCCCCGTGCCCGCACCGTATCTAAAGACGGCCCGGATCCCGTCGATGTCCACGTTGGCGCCCGGGTGCGCGAACGCCGCGTGATGCAGGGGATGAGCCAGCAGGTGTTGGGCGAAAGGGTCGGCCTGACCTTCCAACAGATCCAGAAGTATGAGCGAGGCTTCAACCGCATCTCGGCTTCGATGTTGTGGCGGATCGCCGAGGCGCTGGATGTACCGGTCAGCTTTTTCTTCGACGGCATCGCCGAGGGCAAGAGCCGGGCGAGTGACGATCTGGGCCGGAGCGAGTTGACCCTGATCCGTCACTTCCGGGCGGCGCCGGTCGACGTGCAGCCGATCGTGCTCGGGTTGCTACGCGATCTCGGCAAGGGCGTCGTCGTCGTCGAGGTCGACCCGCGTTCCGAAGAGGTCGTCGAGGTCGACATGGAGAATGAGGTGAAAGTCGATCGCGGCGGCTATGTGACTCACATCGGGGGGAAGAGGATCGTCTGATGATCGTTCTGCCAACCCGAATACAAGTTGTCGTGTTGTCCAGTTTGGCGCTGGATTACACAGTGCGAAGTGTAAAACGAAATCAAAAGCATGAATGTGTGCAGTTGACGGTGTGAATAACGGCTGGTTGATGGTCTGAAATTGTTAAGGTGTGAGTTCGCCTTAACATCGGATCACTCCCCCAAGCCCTTCAATGATACCGCCGACGCACGCTAACACGCTAACAGTGGGTTGGAGAGCATCATGGCGGTTTATTGCTACTGTCGCGTGTCAACGGCCATGCAGGTCGAAGAAGGCGAGTCGTTGGAGGTTCAGGCGCGTCAGCTGAACGGTTATGCGATGCTGCATGACCTGACGATCACCGAGACCTTCGTCGAGCGGGGTGTCTCCGGCGCCAAGCCGTTGGCCGACCGGCCCGAAGGGGGCAAGCTCCTCGCCAAGCTGCAGTCCGGCGACACCATCCTGACGACGAAGCTGGATCGCATGTTCCGATCGGCGCTCGATGCCTTGGGCGTACTGGAAATCGCCAAGAAGCGGAACATCCAGTTGCACATGCTCGATCTGGGCGGCGACGTCTGCGGCAGTGGCATGGCGAAACTGATGTTCACCGTCTGCTCGGCGTTCGCCGAGGCGGAGCGTGATCGCATCAAGGAACGTGTCCGCGACGTCAAACGCGACCAGCGCCAGCGTCAGCGCTACCTCGGCGGCGCCATCCCGTTTGGTTATGCGGTCGAGGAACGGCCGGTCGAGAAGCCGGGCGGCGAGACCATCGTGGAAAAGTACCTGGTCGAGATCCCCGAGCAAATGGCGGCCATTGAGAACATGGTGGAGATGCGCCGGGCTGGTAACAGCTGGCGCAAGATCGAGAACGCGGCGGCGGACAGTGGCTTCTTCCTGTCCTACATGACGGTCCGCAGGGTGGTCAGCGACTGGATGCTGCGGAATCCCGAGCCGCCCCGACCTGATGATGATCCCAATATTCGTGAAGCTGCCTGAGGGGAGGACGACATGGCCCGACAGAAAAGGAAGCTGGCCGACCTGACGGCCGAGGAATTCCCGTTCCGCTACGAGACCTACTCGCAAATCTACGACGATCTGCAGATGGCGGCGCGCAGGTTCTCGCACCACGGCTACGCCGACCTGGCTGCCGAGATGGAGGCAGTGAACGCGCGGCTGTACCAGGCATGGAACGCCGTCACCGAAGCCGAACGACAGGGGCGCTGAGATGGGCACGATTCAGGAAAATATTTCCCACCTCATCATTCGTCCGGCAACGCCCGAAGAGGTGGCCGAGGTGACGGACGATCTCGGTCCTGCCGACGTTGGGATCAGCATGTTGGGTTGGACGATCATGATCGTTCTGGTGCCCGAGGACGTGCCGCTGATGGTGGTGGTGGGCGACAGCCCATCGGTCTCCGGCATGCCGCTGGTGCTGCCGATTCAGGCCTACGATCCGCCCGAGCAACTGATCCGCACCGCGACCGGTGAGGTCTATCGTCTGGGCGACCGGGCCACTGGCAAGGCGACGGATGGACAGATCGCGGAACTGAACAAAGCGTTGGTGAACTGGGGCTTTCAGGACGAGGAGTGACCGCCATGGCGAGGGATGCCGAGAGCTTCTTCCGGGCTAATATGACGCAGGGGCAGATCGCACAATCCGACGCTATCGCCGCCCGTTTGGGCACCCAGGTCGGATTCATGAATGGCCTGGCGGTTGCTCTGCGTGGTCGCGGTTTCGATCCCGAGCAGGCCGATGTGGTCTTCGATCAGCTGGCTGATGAGATCGAGCGAAATGGTGGCCGCCTGATGATCAGCATCTGGGTTCCCGGCGCCGGGGTCGTCCTACTCGACCGCCCATCGGACATCTTCCCGTCCAACTGAAAGAGGAAACTCTTTCCCATTCAGACCGCTCGCCGAGTCGGAGATTTCGCAGTGATCGATTGGTGCACCCACTTCACCGAACTGCGCCGCCAGCTGGTCGGGATGATCAATGCCGCCCGTGATCTGGACACCATGCCCCAGGTACAGCGTCAGCTGGTCGAGATGGGTATGGCCCGGGTGCTCTCCCACGACATCGGCGGCCGTCTGGGCAGCAGGCACATTCCGACTTGGGCCAAGGCCCTGCATCCCGGCCTGCAATGGGATGCCATTTCCAACTTCAGGCGCCGCCAGCAGTCCGATGGCTTTACGGCCGAGTTCTCCGACCTCGGCGGCAAGCTCGCCATCGCCTTTGCGCGCCACCACGCCCTCGCGGTGGCCGACTCCTCTCTTCTCCTCGAACAGAAGCTCACCGCCATGAAATCTGACCAGGACATTGGCAACGCCTTCCTCGCGCTAGAAACCAACGGCCGGTACGCCGAAGTGACCGTGCGCGTGCCCTTTCATCGTCTCCCCCAGGTGGAAGCCTTGGTCGAAGCGGCTTATGCCGACGTGGCGCCGACGACGACCGAGGTCGTGCGCAAGCTGCTGATCAGCGCCTCGGGCGAACTGGAGGCGGCTGGAGTTCGCCGCCTCATGCTGTTCGGCTCGACCGCTCGCGGCGACGCGAAGCCGTGGTCCGACGTAGATCTCGCATATGAACTGGACGAACCGGCCCAGGACCCCTGGCAAACCTGGTGGACTATCCAGCAGGCGCTGGAGCGGGCGCTCGATCGCCGTGTCGATCTGCATGACTTGGCTGAGATCAAGCTGTTTGCAGCCCCGGTCGAGGTTTGGCGGAGCGACCTTCGATGATCTTCCTCGACTTCGAAGCCTCGTCCCTTTCTGACGCCAGCTATCCGGTCGAGGTCGGGTGGTGCGATCATGCTCTGACGCGCGGGTGGTCGACGCTGATCAGGCCCCACTCAGCCTGGACTGAGTGGGGTGCGGGCGCCGAGCAATTGCATGGCCTGACGCGCGAGCGCATCGAGCACGATGGCCTGCCGATGGCCGAGGTGATGGGGCGGCTCAATGCCGACCTTGCGGGCCTGGAAATCGTCTCGGACAACCCTGAATGGGAACGCTATTGGCTTGAACGGCTTGCCGCTGCTGCCGGTGTCGCTCCGGCGTTCACCGTCGCCGAAGTCAGCTTAGAGGCTGTGCTTACGGCCGCAATCCAGCAGGCGAAGACCGGCGCCCCCGATGTCCTGCTGGTCAAGCTATTGCAGCGTGATGTTGCTGTTCGGCCGCACCGTGCCCTGGACGACGCCATCGGCAATGCTCTGCGCCTCGGCCAGGTGGCAGTGCTGGCACTCAACGACCACCAGGGCGCCGAGGCCGCTGGGCAGTTCCGGCAGCGACTCATCGGCAGCGCCAAGAGATTGCTCGATCTGCACGGCTGCGATCGCAAGGGGACAGGCAATGTGGACTGAACAGATCCCACTTGATGACCGGACCCGCCTGGATGTCGCCGCCACCGCTTGTGGTGCCAGCGGCGTCTCGCTGACCATTGTCCGCAACGGTCAAATGAAATGCGCGGCTCACATCGCAGATCCGGCGACGGCCCTCCTGCTTCTCGGCGCCATTGCCGAGGCTATGGACCACATGGGGTGGTTCTCTGCAGACGGGCGGGGCCTTGTCGCCGCTGCTGTTCTGGCCGAATCCCAACGTCTGGAGGCTAGGGGCTGATGCGGATCGCCGTCGCCTCGGACCTGCACCTGGAGTTCGAGTCTCGCTGGCGTCGCGCAACGACGGCCGGGAGGCAACTGACCAATGATTAGCTTCATCGGTGATCCCCACGGCCATTTCGAGGACATCATCTCGACCGCTCTGGAGCAGCGGCCGAAGGCGTTGGTGCTGCTCGGCGACCTGGACCTGGAACGTCCGTTGACCCAGGAGCTAAAGGCCGTCCGGGATGCTGGCATCCAGATCCACTGGATCCCGGGCAACCACGACGGCGACCGGGACGAATGGTACGCGAACCTGTTTGGCGGCCACGCGGGTGGCTTGAACCTCCATGGCCGCGTCGTCGAGATCGCGGGCCAGCGCGTCGCCGGTCTTGGCGGTGTGTTCCGGGAACAGGTGTGGCGGCCTCCGGCGGAGCCGGTGCTGCGCAAACGATCGCAGATGCTGGCCAAATGCAGCACCGGTTCCAAGCTGCAGTCCTGGCGGGCCGTCCACGAGACGATGCCCGGTCTGCCCCGGCGCCACCGTGTCTCGATCTGGCCCGAGGATTACGAGCGCCTGAGCCAGCAGCAGGCCGACATTTTGGTTTGCCACGAGGCGCCCAGCTGCCACCGCTGTGGCTTCGCCGTCATCGACCAATTGGCCGAGGCCATGGGCGCGCAACTGATCGTCCACGGCCATCACCACCGCGATTACGCCGCCGTCCTGCCATCCGGCATCCGCGTCATCGGCGTCGGCATGAGCGGCATCACGAATGAAGACGGGCAGATCCTTCTGCCTGGACGGGGCCGGTGACAAGGAGAAGGGCGATGACTATTAGGACCATCGACGACCTGGAGCGGGAAATGCGTCGTGTGCTCCGAGGTGAACGCCAGCGCATCCTGATGCTCGACATCGACGGCGTGCTGCTGAGCGGCCGGGCGCTGCTGCTGCCGGGCAACGCCCACTATTGGGCAGAGGCCCGCGCCAACGACCGCCACAGCATTCGAGCCGATGCCCTGCGAGCCGTTTTTGATCCGACGGCTGTTGCGCTGGTCAACAGGCTTTGCACAGTCGCTGGTGCCAAGGTCGTCATCCACAGCAATTGGCGCAAGACCGTGGGCTTGGAGGAGACGCGGGCCAAGCTCATGGAGCAGGGCATCGAAGCGAGCCACCTGCACGAGGTCTGGGCGACGCCGAGGCGCGGTCTGCATCGGGACGAGAAGCGGGCGGAGATCACCGGCTGGCTTCTGGAAAACCGTCTGACCCCGGACCCAGGCCCACGTCCATCGATCGAGGATCGGGAGCCTCATGCCCGGTGGGAGGATGCAAAGTACGACACCGGCCATGATGTCGTGGTGATTGATGACGAGGATCTTGGCGATGGTTTCATGACGCGGACCACCGCCGTCACGGTCGACTATCAGGAGGGCATGTCATTTGCCGCTTACCGGCTGGCCATGGGGTTGTGGCGGGCCGAGGATCGCGTGATGGGCGTCTATCCTGTGGCAGAGGCCGACTGGAGACGTGTCGCAGAGGCCTTTGGGGGCAACCGGCGCCGCGCCGCCGAGTGGCTGCACACCCCGGACCAGTGGGGGCGGACGCATGCTCGCATGCTGCTGGGCGAGGTCGACCGCAATGCCGCAATTGCCTATGCCTATCGTGGCGAGGACCCACCATCCGCCGACGACATGCGGCGCCAGGTCTGGGCCGAGCTTGATCGGGCCGTAGCCGACCGGGACCCGCCGCTGGAAGCCACTGAGCCACCAGATCCCGAGGTGACAGAGGAGTTCGGCGCTGACCATCGCTGGTCAATCGCCCTCAAGGCCCGGGCGGCGCAACTGCGGTGGCCGGAGGCGATCGATCACCTTTTGGCGGCGATGGCTGCCGACGGCCGCAAGGTCGAAAACCACTATCCACCAGGGTTCGATCTGTCGCGCCTGCGAGGTCTCGACGGTTCCGAGGTCACGGTGCTGGACTTGGCCCGAGTTGGCCGCCCCTGGGGACTGGTGCCTGGCTTGGTTCCCCGTCAGCGGGTTGATGTGGACTAACTGCAGGCTCAGTCCTGAAGGTTCTGGTTGACGGTCATGCTCGAAGCATGTCATCCGGGCGCATCAGTAATTCAAAAGGCGAACCCAGATGAACAAAAGCGAACTCGTTTCCGCCGTTGCCCAGTCCAGCGGCCTGACCAAGGCCGACGCCGAGAAGGCCGTTGATGGCGTGTTTGATGCGATCACTGGCGCGCTGAAGGCGGGCGACGACGTTCGCTTGGTTGGCTTCGGTTCCTTCTCGGTCGCCCAGCGCGCAGCCAGCCAGGGGCGCAATCCGCGTACTGGCGAGACCATTCAGATTGCCGCTTCCAAGCAGCCGAAGTTCTCGGCCGGTAAGGGGCTGAAGGACGCCGTGAACAGCTGATTGTCTGGTGGCGCGACCGTTTAGGCTCGCGCCTCCTGGACGGTGCTGGAAGCAGGAGTAGGCACGGGCGTCTGCTCGTTGCCTGCGCCTTCCAACAAAGTCATTTGAGCGGGCGGCGTGTCTTCCTCGGGCTTGGCGAGGAATTGCGCCATAGCTTCCTGCATGAAAGGGGCGTCGAGTAGGCGCCGATGGAGGTTCAGCATTCGCTTTTCGCCCTGCCCGACGAAGGTGCTGTAAAGCAGGGGGCGGATGAAGGTGCGATCGCCGATTTTGTTTTCGTCAGCCTCTCCGCTCTCGATGCTGTCGCCGAGGACATGTCCATAGACATAGGTTCTATCGGTGATGTAGCCGCGCTGCTTCAATTCCTTGACGTACTTCCAGACTTGCCCTTTTTCCTTCTCGCCAATCGGCACACCCGGGCGCTTCAATTCCACGATCACCAGCACTTCGGTGCCGCTTTCGTTGGAGTCGGTATCGAACGACGGCCGCGAATAGAAGCCCACGCTGCTGTCAGGCCGCACGACGAAATCCGGACGGTTCAATGATCCTTTTTGGGCGCCGTCGAACAGCTGCTTGATGACGGTGGTCATGCCCCGGTTGGAGGTGAACTCGATGCTCTCGAATTGGGGGCCGAATATCCAAAGCGCCTGACCGAACAAGGGCTGAAGTTCATGTACCTCATCGGTGTTGGGGTCGGCGGACTTTCCACGGATTTCCTCGATCAGCTTGAGGCGCTTCTCGATCTCATCGAGTGCGGCCTTGGCCGTGCTGATGGTCCAGCGTTCCAGGATGTCGTCCCATTGGTCAAGCTCGGTTGGCTTTAAGTTGTGGAGCTTTTCCAGGAGGCTGTACTGGGACTCGGCAAGCTCAAGGTTTGCCAGCAATCCCATCACTTGGTCGATCTGGGTGGCGGACAAGCTCGGGCATTGGTCGACCACCTCATCCAGAAACTTGTTCCAACGCTCCCGGCTGACACCAGGCAGTTCCTTGACGATATTCCGATGGGTCCGGCGAACGACCTCCTTGGCCTTGGCCCGCTTTTCCTTGGTGATCCCCATGATCACGTTGCGGATGGCGCCCTGGACAGCCTCTTGGGTCTGAAGCCAGATCTGGTTATCAGGTCGGAAATCGCTCCAATCCGCTTGAACGGCGGGCGCAAGGAAGTCGGCGTGGACGATGAATGTGTAGCGCTTGGCTTCTTCGGTCCGGCCGTCCAGCACCTTCTCCTGGTCGGACATCCGCCAACCGCACTGGCCGACGAGGCGCCGGTTTACCCACCATGCGATGCCATGCTGCTTAGTGGTTTTGTCAGGCTTCTGGCTATCGATTACGAGCACCTTGACCTTGCCCAGGCCAGGAACATCGACGTCGAGTTCCTGTAGGCAGTCGGAGGGCACATCGCTGAAGGTGACCCGCACCCCATCGACGTAGACGGCGAACTCTGGATTGGTGAGGAATCTGGTACTCAGCAGCGATCGGGCGTCGGCCGCAGCGAAGGAGCAGGGGACCAGGTGAATGCCTAAGATCTCCGTGCCGTGGCCCTCAATCTTGTCCCGGCGGCTTTCCTGCAGCACCTCTATGGGGTTCAGCTTGCCCTGGGAGACTTGATAGGTGACTTCGGTTCCATCGCGCCAAGTACGGACGCGGTAGGGGGACGAAAAATGGAACGCGGCGTGTCGTCCCTTGCCGTTGCGACCATACACGGGCCTGGGAAGGGCGCCAGGAATGTCGTCCGGAGGGTCTTCTAACGCTCCTTGATGGGCAATGCGGTCGTAGTCGAGGGTGCGCCAGCGAATCTCGAACTGTTCGGGCGTCATGCCCTTTCCGTTGTCCGTGATGCGGAAATGGGCGTCGGTTTCCCGGTCAGGCCATTGGATATCGACCTTGGTGGCGTAGGCGTCCCAGGCGTTGGCGACTAGTTCGACCAGCGCAGTGGTCGGGTCCGACATGATCGTTCCCGTGTATCTTCCAAGGAAGCGCTCGTCGAAAAGAGTGCCTTGCTCGCCGGACATGTTCCCCCTCGCATCTTTTCAACTATGCGTCATATCACTTGAGGTGGCGACAGTCGACCGCAGATCGACTTGGAAATGCGACAAGTGCTGGCACAAGGCTAGTAGTTCCTGACGATTACCTCGGTCACAGGCGCCCGCGACGCAGCCTTGGCGGCGATCATGCGCGGCGCCTGCACCGTCTCGATCCGGAAGGCCCGGAAGAGATTGCGGATGAACGGGGTGTCCGAGTTCGAGAGCATCCACCGCGCTCCGATTCGGTGGAGCTTCACGCAGACTTCCCACAGCCGACGCTGGTCATCGCGTCCGAACTCGCCCCGGGTGTAGCCGGTGAAGGTCCCGTCATAGGGCGGATCGAAATAGACGAAATCACCGTGCCCTGCCAACCGCAGCACGTCTTCGAACCCGGCATGTGCCAGGCGAGCGCCTTCCAGGGCACGGTGGACGGCCATGACGTTGGAGGCATCGAACAGCGTCGGGTTGCGGCGGTGCCCATAGGCGGCGTTGATCTGCCCCTGGCGGTTGACCCGGTGCAGGCCGTTGAAGCAGGTCTTGTTGATGAAGGTGAACCGGGCGGCACGGTCGACGTCGATGGCCGATTGAAATGCCTCTGACCGGTCTTGGTCGCGGATGCGGTAATACTCGGCTTCGCTGACCTTCATGGCGGCCATGGCCGCCATCAGCCGCTTCGGCTCGCGCTTGATGACCCAGTACAGGTTGACCAGTTCGCCGTTGGCGTCGGCCAGATAGGCAAAGCGGGGCCTCAGTGCGAAAAACAGGGCGCCACCGCCAATGAACGGCTCATGGTAGACCGCGAATCGCTCTGGAACCCGCGACGTCAATTCCGTCAGCAGGCGTCCTTTTCCGCCGACCCACCTTACAACCGGTTCCGCCATGCTGTATTCCCTTTTTGTTCCTGGTATCGATACAGCATTTGCTGGTTGAATCCAAGTGGTGCCATGCGCGTCCCTTCTGGTAGTTTCCACCAACGGGATCTACAAGGGGCGGGGCAATGCGTGGTTGGAGAGTGGTGTGCTTGGCGATCTCGGCGTTGGCCATGGTGTCAGCGGCCGTTCCCGGCATTGCCCACGCGGCCGACCAACAGGGTGCCATCGCCACCAGCCACGGCGCCAAATTCGAGAGCAAGATCGCCAAGGTGGTCACCGAGAGGGGCTTCGAACAGCGCAGCTACGCGGACTGGCACGACGACGGTGAGCCGCCGGGCGAGTGGCTGCTGACGAATGTGCCATACGTCACACTATACGGCAGCAAGGGGCGCACCGAATTCCTTCTGCTGTCGGCCGCCAGGGGCCTGCGCATCCGCATCGAGGCGAAGTGGCAGTCGTCGCAGGGATCGGTCGACGAAAAGCTCCCGCATCTGTATCTGAACGCCCTTAAAGCCATGCCCGAGGACACCGTGTTCATCGTCATCGACGGACCGGGCTGGCGCCCAGGCGGGCTGGAATGGTTGAAGAAGGCGGCTGCGGACAAGGCATTCGCCGACCGGCTGGAGAAGGTCGTCCGCATCATGAATCTTGCGGATTTCCGCGCCTGGACAGATGACACTCTAAGGTCTTCGCGTTCCGAGTCAGGGGATGGAAAATGACCAGAGGGAGGAAGGGGGCTTGGTTAGCATGTAACAGGCTCAGTGCTTCTTGACCACCTCGGTCGCCAACATGTAGCCGCCGCCGCGTACCGTCTTGAGGATCTCCGGCTTCTTGGGGTCGATCTCCAGCTTGCGGCGGAGGCGGCCCACCTGGACGTCGATGGTGCGGTCGAACGGGCCGGACACACGGCCACGCGCCAGGTCCAGAAGCTGGTCTCGCGTCAGCACTCGCTGGGGGTTGGTGCAGAAGGCATAGAGCAGGTCGAACTCGCCGCTGGTGAGTTCGACGAGCACGCCGTCGGGTGAATGGAGGTGGCGCTTTCCTGTATCCAGGTGCCAGCCGGAGAATTCCAACAATTCCTTCCCGACCAGGACCGTGGCGTTGCCATGGTCGCCCCCGTCGCTCCGAGGTCCTCCCCGTCGCAGGACGGCCTTGATGCGCGCCAACAACTCTCGGGCACTGAAGGGCTTCGCCACGTAATCGTCGGCGCCCATCTCCAACCCGACCACACGATCGGTTTCGCTGCCCATGGCGGTCAGCATGATGATCGGCAGCGATGTGGTGGCGCGCAGGTGACGGCACAGCGATAGGCCGTCTTCGCCGGGCAGCATGAGGTCGAGCAGCACCAAGTCGAACGACTGCTGTGCCAGCACCTCCCGCATCGTGCGGCCATCACCGACGGCGGTAACGTGGAAACCGTAGGGGGCAAGAAATTCCGAGACCAGCGCAGAGATCTCGCGGTCGTCGTCCACGATCAGGATATTGGTCGGTTTCTCCATGTTCCCCTCTTACTCTGCGATCCGAGCCTGCGGTAGCACCACCTCGACGCTCAAGCCGCCTTCGGGCTTGTTGCGGAGGGTAATGTCGCCACCGTGGGACCGAATGATGGTTCGCGCGACCGTCATGCCCAGGCCGATACCGCCGGTCTTACGGTTGCGGGATTGCTCCAGACGGAAGAAGGGCGTGAAAACCTTTTCCAGGTGTTCCTCGGGAATGCCGGGACCTTCGTCGTCGATCAAGATTTTAATGTCCGCGCCCTGATGGGTCGCCTGCACATGGACTGCATTGCCATAGCGGGCACCATTCTCGACCAGATTGGCCAGCGCGCGCTTGAGCGCGTGCGGGCGACAGGAGCAGACAAGGCGGCCAGTCCAGTGGTAGTCCGCCGCCAGCCCCATGTCGGAGGTGTTGTCACAGATGGCCTCTAGCGTGGCCGCCAAATCGATGGTCTGCACCGGCTCATCGTTGGCTTCGCCTCGGGCAAATTCGAGGGTCGACGACACCATGGCCTGCATCTCATCGAGGTCGGCGAGCATCTTTGCACGGGCGTCCCCTTCGGGCAGCATCTCGGTGCGGAGTCGGAGTCGCGTGATCGGGCTGCGGAGATCATGTGAGATGGCCGCGAGCATGCGGGTGCGGTCTTCGACAAACCGGCGGATGCGCCCTTGCATGTCGTTGAAGGCGTCGACAGCCGCCCGGACTTCCCTGGGTCCTCCCGGCGGCAGCGGTGAGGCGTTCACATCGCGGCCAAGCCGGTCGGCGGCCCTGGCGAAGGCGGCGAGCGGGCGCCCGATCCAGCGCGTCGCCAAGGCCGAGAACAGCGCAACCCCGATGGCCATGATTAGCGTGGATAAGATCGAGCGGTGGGACCAGAACGAGGCTGACCGCACGATGGTCAGGCCGAAATTGGACCAGCTGCCGTCACTAAGTCGCAGTGAGACCTGAATAGTCTGATTTTCCGGTATGCTGTGGAACAGTCGTATCAGGCTGTTCCAACTGAAGATCTCGCCTGCCGAGGCGTGGTCGCTGAATAGTTCTCCTGCACTCCGCTGAATGACGTGGATGCGCTCCTTGTTCAAAGTGCCGAAATGCGGCGCCAGGGCGGCTCTGACCGCGTTCAGTTCGTCGCTCTCTTCGTGGTCGTGGGGGAATGCCGGGTCCGACGTCCATGAGACGGTCAGGATGGGGCTGTTCAGGGCGTGGACCAGCGCCTCACGCTGTTCTGCCGTGGCCTGCTCCAGCAGCCGCGCGACGGACGCCACACGGTCGGCGAATTGCTGCTCGTTGGCCTCCAGAACCGCTGTCTGTCGATCGGTGGAGTAGACGGCCGTGCTGAGGAGATGCGAGATCGTCAGGCCGACCAGCAGCACCAGCATGCTCCGCCCGGCAATCGAGTCCGGTAGAAAAAACCACTTCATTCCCAGGCCTCGGGCATCGTTGATCGTCAACGAATAACCCTGGGGCCAAAGGTTGGCGAGACATTTTGGGTAACGATTGTTCCTGCGCCAGTTACGAAAATTTACAATCCCGCTCAGGAGGACGGAGGACCTGTGGTGTATATATTGTCCTCGAAGACGCAGATCGGAGAGATTGCACATGGTCAAGATGGGGAAAGTCGGTGCGGTTCTTTTCGCCACCCTTGCTGCGGGCGTGACGACCTCGGCCTCGGCCGATCCCTGGGACTACGCTTTCGTCGCTGTGGCAGATCACCTACAGCCCTCGGCCACGGCGCCAATCGCCGTTCGGCTAGTCCATGTGCCCACGAAGAAGCCGGTCACCGATGCCATCATCATCCAGTCCAAGCTGGAGATGCCCATGGAGGGTATGGCACCCATGGCGACCAAGGTTTCGCCCAAGGGCACCGATGGCCAAGGGGTGTATTCCTTTGTCGGTGATCTTTCCATGGCGGGTCCCTGGACGCTGAACCTGGCTGCCAAGGTCCAGGGCGAGAGCGGTACAGTGACCGGGGCGGTGCCGCTGATGGTCAGCGGCGGCTCGCACAAGGGGCACTGACGCTTCGTTGCGCTGAAAGTTAGGGGGAAGTGATGGTCCGAATGAAATCGTTGATGGCCGGGGCCGCGATGGCCTTGGTGTTGGTGTCCGCGCCAAGCCTGGGCTGGGCTGAACAGGCCCACCATGGGGCGGTCGGTGCCAGCATCGACGAACTTGTGGCCATCGCCAAGTCGATGAACCCCGAGATCCAAGTCATGGCCCTCGAAGCTGATGCGGCATCCGCCAGGATCGAAGGCGCCGGGAGCCTGATGGATCCCAAGGTGACGTTCTTGGTCGAGGGGTGGCAGCGCGACTTCCCCAGCTACGCGCCCCGCAGCAGCACGGGCGGCACCGACAAGACCATCCGGATCACCCAGGAACTGCCGTTCTGGGGCAAGCGTGACCTCAAGCGTGAGATCGCTGAGGCCGGAGCCAAGAAGGCCCAGGTCCTGAAGCGGGCGGTCGAGAACGATCTCGTCGCCAAGGTGAAGGTCGCCTATGCCGAATATCACCAGGCCCATCTCGCCATCGACCTGGCGAAGAACCTTCGCGGGCGGTTGGATATCCTCGCCAAGCTGGCCGGGGCGCGGTATGCCCAAGCGATAGGCCGTCAGCAGGACGTGACCCGGGCCGAGGTCGAAAAGGCCATGCTCGGCACGGAGATCGCCCGCATGGAGGCAGAGCGGCGGAAGGCGCGCGTGCGCATCAACCGGCTGCTGAACCGCGATCTGGCAGCCCCGCTGGTCGAGGCGCCCAATTCGCGTCCCATCCCGCCCAAGGAAGCGTTGGACATTGCTACCCTGACCGAGCGCGCCCAGTCGTCCAATCCGGAATTGGTTGCCCAGGAGGCCACGATCCACGGCGCTGATCGCACCGTCGCGCTCGCCGAGAAGAGTTGGTATCCGGACTTCGAGGTTGGCGTGGGTGCCATGCGCCGCGAAGGCCGCTTCGAGAACTACGAAGCCATGGTGACGATGAACATCCCCATCCAGTGGGGGCTTCGGGATTCGGAAATCGGTGAAGCCAAGGCGATGTCGGCGGCGGCCCGCCAACGGCGTAAGGCTCGTGAAATCGAGATCGGCAACGAGGTCCAGGAGGCCTATTTCAGTCTCGACGCCGCCCGCCAGATCGAAACTCTGCTGCGCGAGAACTCGTTGCCGCAGGCCGAGATCGGGTTCCAGGCCGCCGCGAAATCGTATGAACTCGGCCGCACTGAGTTCCTCGATGTGCTGATGTCCGAACAGCAGTTGTGGAAGACGCAGATCGACCTGCTCAAGGTCCAGTTGGACCAGCAGATGGCGCTGGCCGAAATCGAGAAGTTGATCGGAGGCGAACTATGAAGCGCGCTGGCACCCTCGTTGCCGGTGTCGCCGTCGTCGCGGCGCTCGGGGCAGGCTACTGGGCAGGTCGGCAGTCTTCGCCGACCGCTCTGACCGTCAACACCCCTCCTGCTGCCGAAGCGCAGGCGGGCCATGGCGCCCCGCCCCCTCAGCCTACGGGTGGACACGACGCCGCCGCGCATGCTGCCGCCCAGGTGAGCCAAGAGCGGGCGATCCTCTATTACCAGCATCCGGATGGCAAAGCGGATTACTCCCCGCTGCCGAAAAAGGACGAAAAGGGGCGCGACTTCAACCCGGTCTACGCCGACCTCGAGCCTGAACCGGCGCCCGTGCAGCAGGCGGCTAAGCCCAAGGGCCAAGGCAAAATCCTCTACTACCGGAACCCGATGGGGCTTCCCGACACTTCGCCCGTCCCCAAGAAGGACAACATGGGGATGGACTACATCCCCGTTTACGAGGGTGAGGACGAGGGCGGCAACACGCTGAAGATCAGCGTCGACAAGGTGCAGAAGCTCGGCGTGAAGACCGAGGCTGCGGTCCTGCGCACCTTGACGCGCCCGATCCGCGCCGTCGGCACCGTGCAGGTCGACGAGCGCCAGCTGCATGTCGTCTCCCCCAAGTTCGAGGGCTATATCGAGCGGCTGAATGTCAATCAGACCGGCCAGGTGGTGCGCCGGGGCCAATCCCTGATGGAGATCTACAGCCCTGATCTGGTGCTGGCCCAGCAGGAATACCTCGTTGCCCTTCAGAGTGCCCGGACGCTGGAAAACGCCAGTCCCGAAGCCCAGCAATCCGCGCGGTCGCTGGCCGATGGCGCCCTAACGCGCCTGAAAAACTGGGACATCCCGACCGGCCAGATTGAACGCCTGCGCAGTGGCGGGCAGGCGACCCGCACCTTGTCGCTGGCGTCGCCGGTCTCCGGTGTCGTTCTGGAGAAGCGCGCTATCCAGGGTATGCGCTTCATGCCGGGCGAGATGTTTTACCAGATCGCCGACCTCACCAATGTTTGGGTGATCGCCGAGGTGTTCGAGCAGGATCTTGCCCAGGTCGACGTTGGGCAGAAGGCCGAGGTGTCGTTCAACGCGCTCCCGGGCATGACCTTCACCGGAAAGGTCACTTTCGTCTACCCGACGGTGACGCCGGAGACCCGCACCGCCAGAGTGCGCATCGAATTGCCTAATCATGAGGGCCATCTGCGCCCGGCGCTCTATGGCACCGTGCAATTGGCAGCCCCGGTCTCACGGGGTCCCGTGGTCGCCATTCATGACTCGGCAGTTCTCGACACCGGCTCCAAACAGGCCGTCCTGGTGGAACGGGGCGAGGGCCTTTACGAACCCCGAGAAATCAAGGTGGGCAGCCGAGCCGATGGCTATGTGGAGGTGCTGGAGGGCGTCAAGGAAGGCGAGAAGGTGGTCGTGCGCGCCAACTTCTTGATCGATGCCGAGAGCAATTTGAAGGCGGCCCTTCAGGGCTTCCACAATCACTGAAGCGGAGAGACACCATGATTGCCGGTCTCATCCGCTGGTCTGCCAAGAACGTCTTCCTCGTGCTGATCGTAACCGTCTTCATCATTGGCGCCGGGGTGCTGTCAGTGAAGCGGTTGCCGTTGGACGCGCTGCCAGATTTGTCCGACGTGCAGGTGATCCTCTACACCGAATATCCCGGCCAGGCGCCGCAGGTGGTGGAGGATCAGGTCACCTACCCGCTGACCACGGCCATGCTGTCAGTCCCGAAGTCCAAGCTGGTTCGCGGCTTCTCGTTCTTCGGCGTCAGCTTCGTCTACATCATTTTCGAAGATGGCACCGACATCTATTGGGCACGATCGCGCGTCCTCGAATATCTGAATTTCGCAGCCAAGCGACTGCCACCGGGCGTCACTCCAAGCCTCGGCCCTGACGCAACCGGCGTCGGCTGGGTCTACCAGTACGTGGTTCAGGCCAAGGACCGCACCCTCGCGGAACTCCGCACCATTCAAGACTGGTATCTGCGCTATCAGCTGGCCAAGGCCGAGGGCGTCGCCGAAGTGGCGAGCATGGGCGGTTTCGTCCAGCAATACCAAGTGGTGGTCGATCCCCAGCGCCTCCAGGCTTACGGCATACCGCTGGCCAAGGTCACCGAGAGCATCCGTAAGAGCAACATCGACGTGGGCGGTCGCGTCGTCGAAATGGCCGAGACCGAATTCGTGGTCCGGGGGCGCGGCTATCTCAGGGGCATAGCCGATATCGAGCAAATCGTGCTCAAGGTCCAAGCGGGCACACCCGTGCTCCTAGGGGATGTCGCCAGGGTCGAACTTGGCCCGGATGAGCGCCGGGGCTTGGGCGAGTTCAACGGTGAGGGCGAGGCGGTCAGCGGCATCGTCGTCCAGCGGTTCGGCCAGAACGCTCTGGCGGTGATCGAAAGGACCAAGCAGAAGATCGCGGAAATTTCGACGGGCCTGCCAGAGGGCGTGAGCATTGAGGCGGTCTATGATCGCTCGGACCTGATCCTGCGGGCGGTTGAAACCCTCAAGCACACCCTGATCGAGGAAAGCATCATCGTCGCGGTGGTGTGCATGGTCTTTCTGCTGCACGTCCGCTCGGCCCTGGTCGCCATCATCATGTTGCCGGTCGGCGTGCTGATCGCCGTCATCGTCATGGACTGGCTGGGCATGACCTCGAACATCATGTCGTTGGGCGGCATCGCCATTGCCGTCGGCGCCATGGTGGATGCTGCCATCGTGATGATCGAGAACGCCCATAAACACATCGAACGGATGAAGCCGGGGGACAGCCGCGCCGAGGCGGTGATTGCCGCTGCTATCGAGGTGGGTCCCAGTCTGTTCTTCGGTCTGCTGATCATCACGGTGTCGTTCTTGCCGGTGTTCACCCTGGAGGCCCAGGAAGGTCGCCTGTTCAAGCCGCTGGCCTTCACGAAAACCTTCTCCATGGCGGGGGCGGCGTTCCTCTCGATTACTTTGGTGCCGGTGCTGATGATGCTGTTCATCCGGGGCAAGATCCTCCCGGAGCAGAAAAACCCAATCAACCGCTTCCTCATCTGGGTCTACCGCCCGGCCATCCAGGGCGTGCTCAAGGCCAAGGGGCTGACCATCGTAGTGGCGCTAGCGGCGTTGGGGGCCTCGATCTATCCGCTGACCCGCATCGGTTCGGAGTTCATGCCCACGCTCAACGAGGGCACCATCCTCTACATGCCGACGACCCTGCCGGGCCTGTCCATTACCAAGGCGGCGGAACTGCTCCAGTTGCAGGACCGCATCATCAAGAGTTTCCCCGAAGTGAAATCCGTCTTCGGCAAGGCGGGGCGTGCCTCGACCGCGACCGATCCGGCACCCACCGAAATGTTCGAAACCGTCATCAACCTGAAGCCCGAGAATGAATGGCGGCCGGGCATGACCACCGACAAGCTGATCGCCGAGATGGATAAGGCGCTGCAATTGCCGGGCGTGTCCAATGCCTGGACCATGCCGCTGCGTGCCCGCATCGATATGCTCTCGACCGGCATCCGCACTCCCATCGGCATCAAGGTGTTCGGCACCGACTTGGACGAGATGGAGAAAATCGCGCGTCAAATTGAGACGGTCGTGCGCAATGTGCCCGGCACGACCTCGGCCTATGCCGAGCGGATCGGCGGCGGCTATTATCTCGACATTCAACCTAACCGCGCCCAGTTAGCCCGCTACGGCCTGACCATCGGCGATTTGCAGGAGGTCATCCTCACCGCCTTGGGTGGCGAGACGGTGACCACCACCGTGGAAGGGCGTGAACGCTTTTCGGTCAACGTGCGCTATCCGCGCGAATTCCGCAGCGATCCCCAAGCCATTGCGTCCCGCGTGTTGGTCAACACCATGGACGGCACATCCATACCACTGGGGCAGTTGGCCACGGTGCGCCTGAGCCGGGGACCGGCGGGCATTCGTACCGAAAACGCTCTGCTGTCGGCTTATATCTACGTGGACATCCGCGACCGCGACATCGGCGGTTATGTCGCCGAGGCCCGCAAGGCCGTGCAGGACAGCGTGCAAATGCCAGCGGGCTATTTCGTCACTTGGTCCGGCCAATTCGAGTACATGGAACGGGCCATCGAAAAGCTGAAGATCGTGGTGCCCGTCACCATCCTCATCATATTCCTGCTGCTGTTTCTGAACTTCAAACGCATCACTGAGACGCTGATCGTCATGCTGTCGCTGCCCTTCGCTCTGGTCGGCGGACTGTGGCTGCAATGGTCCCTGGCCTTCAACATGAGCGTCGCCGTCGCCGTTGGTTATATCGCCCTGGCCGGTGTGGCGGCCGAAACCGGCGTGGTCATGCTGATCTACCTCGACCACGCCCTGAAGGAGATGAAGGCCAAGCGCGAAGCCGAGGGACGTGAGTTCACCCGCGCCGATCTCTACGAGGCCATCATGGAAGGCGCCGTTGAGCGCGTGCGCCCAAAGATGATGACGGTCGTGGCCATCATGGCTGGCCTGCTGCCCATCATGTGGAGCACCGGCACTGGCTCTGAGGTCATGCGCCGCATCGCCATGCCCATGGTCGGCGGCATGGTGTCGTCGACAGTCCTCACCCTGATCGTCATCCCGGCTATCTACGCCTTGATCAAGCAGGTCGGTCTGCCTCGCCATCCGACCCCCTTGGTCGCCAAAACAGAAGCGCAGGCGCCCGAGCAGGCACCGGTCGGCGCGTAAATCAGGAGGACACCCATGGGTCTGAAGTTCACCACGGCCACCAAGCGCGCCGTCATCGGGACGGCCGCCCTATCCTTGGTCATCGGCTGCGCTGCCGCGCTGATGCCGGTGTCGAAGCCTGCCGTAGCCCGGGAGGCCACCGTCTACAAAAGTCCGACCTGCGGCTGTTGTAAGGGCTGGGCGACGTATTTGCAGCGCAACGGTTACAAAGTGACCGTGATCGACCGCGAGGACATGGACAAGGTGAAGGACGATCTTGGCGTGCCCGACGGCGCGCGATCGTGCCACACCGCGAAGATCGACGGCGCTGTAATCGAAGGCCACGTCCCGCTGGAAGCGATCGAAAAATTCCTGTCCGAGCCGCGCAAGGCAAAGGGCCTCGCTTCGCCCGGCATGCCCTCGGGTTCGCCGGGCATGGATGGACCGAAGGAGCCAAACCCCATCTACACCTTCGGCGCTTCCGGCCAGAAGCTGTTTGGCACCTACTGAAGGGTCTCTCGGTGTCGATCAATCGTTCTCGAAAAACAGGGCCAGTAAATATCGCCATCTTATCCGAGGAATTGGCGCGATCTTGCCACTCTGTTGCCGAGTTGAATGCGGTATGCGACGTCTGCGCTCGGCTGCATCGCCTTGACCCGGAGCAGGAGCAAGACTTGCTGGCGGCGTCGGAAGCTGCATTCAAACTGCTGGATTAACCATGTCTTAGAAAGTCACATTTCTTTACGTTCTTTTACGGCTGAATTCGTCAGCCAGTTACATCGCCAGTGTTCAATCTCTCCATGCCGCCGATGACGCGGCGATGACAAAATGGAGAACACAGATGTTCAAGAAGTTCGCAATCGTCGCCATTCCCGCTTTTGCCATTCTGGTTGGCGGTGTCGGCGCCGCTCAGGCGGCGGGTAAGTGCGACGCCTCCATCAAGGAAGTTCAGGCCAAGTGGGACAAGATGTACCCGATGGGCATGGATCGTCCCGGCGGTTCCGGCTATCAGTCGGTGACCGACAGCTTCCGCATCGCCAAGGAAAGGTGTGCGAAGGGCGATCAGGAAGCCGAGCACTATTTGAACATCGTGCGCGCGCATCTGGGCATGCCCGAGGTGGCCACCGGCCACAAGCCGAATCCCCCGAACACGGAAACCCTGCACAGCGACGGCCCTTCCGCCCATCATGACGCTCCCACCACCCCGGCGATGGGCAGCAAGGCAGGTCCTGCCGGGCAGGACATCAAGCCCGACGGGGCCACTGCGCCGGTTCTCGGCAAGTAACCCGCTCGGCGGCCCGACATTGCCCCAATATTATGGCGGGGACGTCGAAGCGACCGGAGAAATATTTCTCCGGTCGCACTCATTTTGATCAACAAGGTCAACATGGCGCTCACATCATGGTGCCTTTGCGGTTCTTGTGATTCTGCCAGTTACAATTCTTTACGTCTGTTTACCGGTTGGTTCATTGCCGGGTTACAGGGCGGGCGCCTAATGGCTCCATGCCGCGAACGGCGGGGCGTTGGAGATGGAGGAAAAAATGTTGAAGAAGCTCGCTCTCTTCGCCGTTCCGGCCCTGGCTTTGGTCATCGGCTTCAGCGGCGTCGCCCGCGCGGAAGCTCAGTGCGAGACTTCCATCAAGGAAGTCCAGGCCAAGTGGGACAAGATGTATCCGATGGGCATGCAGAAGTCCTACAAGAACGTCGAGGACAACTTCCGCATCGCCAAGGAGAAGTGCAAGGACGGCAAGACCACCGAGGTCGAGCAGTACCTCAACGTCGTCCGCGCCCACCTGAACCAGCCCGAGCACACGGCGCCCCACGATCGCAAGTAACCACTCAGCCGCCGCCGCCTTCACCACCCCTCGAAGGATGGCAGCCAAGGAAGGGCTTGGGAGACCAAGCCCTTCCTTTTGCTTGGGCCTTCGGCATGGCATTCTACCGTCGCTATAGGTTTTACGGGCGAAACCATGACCGATCCGATCCGCACTCTCATAACTCGCTGGCGTGATGACGCTGGCGGCACCTACCGCTCCTGGTTCCTCTGGGAGGAGCGGCTGAAGAATTTCCGCTCGATCCGCCGTGGTGTCGCCCAGGTCGTCGCCGAGATCGAAGCGGGCAAGTTCGGAAACGTTTACAAGGGGTCGTCGCTGGAGACTGTGGTCGGCGCCATCGCCGAACAGCGCCAGATCTTCAAGGGTGCCGACCACGCCTTCCTGTGGAAGCCGAAGCTGCGCATCCCCGACATCTATGAGGACCGCGACAACCAGTTGGCCTTCGCCCGGTGCCTCAACGCTTGCGCCTGCTGCAGCGGTGAAGACGGCGTGCTCGACGCCATTCGGCGCCTGGACGCCAAGGGCATTAAGGGCCTGGGTCCGGCTGTCGCCAACCTGCTCTATTTCCACCATCCGACCATCGTCCCGCCGTTCAATACCGCTATCGTCAACGGCTATAACGCGCTGACCGGCGCGAAGGTGAAGCTGGGACGCTGGGGCGAATACCTCGCCATGCGCAGCGGTGTGCTGGCACTCAACACCAAGTACCGCGATCTCCTGTCTAACGACCTCGGCGCCGTTGCGGGCCTGCTGTTCGACATCGGCTCAGGTCGCTACCCGCCGCCGCCGGTCGAAGACACCGACGCCGCCCGGAAGGCATGGGAAGCCGATCTGGCCCGCGTCCGCGAGGAAGGTGCCAAGGCCGACAAGGCGCTGACCGCAGCCCGGCAAGGTGACCTCACCCACACCGAAATTCAAGCATGGCTGCGCGATCTCGGCCGCGCGCTCGGCTTCGATGTCTGGATAGCTTCAAACGATCGCGGCCGCTCCTATGGCAGTGGACGGCTGGGCGACGGCTGCTTGGACACCTTGCCGTCCGCCATCGAGCAGGCGCCTGGGGCCGATGCCATCCGCCTGATCGACGTCCTGTGGCTCGAACGCGGCCAGGCCAAGGTCGCCGGGGCCTTCGAGGTGGAGCACACCACGTCCATCTATTCAGGCATCGTCCGGCTGCTGGATTTGGCCCTGGGCGGCGACCTGCACTCCCCCAACGGCCTGTTCTTGGTGGCGCCCGACGACCGCGAAGGCGAGGTCCGCACCCAGCTGGCGCGCCCGGCCTTCAGCCGTATCGGTGAACTCCAGGTGCGGTTCCTGCCCTACGGTGAATTGAAGGCCAACCGTGACGCCATGGCGCGTTTCGGCCAGGGCATGAAGGCGGTCGAGGCGGTGTCACGGGTGCTTGTCTGACCATGGCCAATCTTATTGTTGTTCAGCATGCCCTCCGTGCGGTAATCGTGCGACCCGCTGGCCCTCTCGGCCGTCTTGCACGCTAAGCCGGAGATGGACGTTGCCGAGACCGAAGCATTCGATCTGTCTGGTCGTCTGGTCGTCTGGTCGTCTGGCCTGCGGGACCTCGGTTGTACGCCCTCGTTTGAGCGCCTCGATGGGTGGTGGCGGTTACAATACTTTACAATTAACAACATCATAGGTTTACACGACGTTGATCTGCTCTCCGAGGGAATCGGGAGGAGCAGGCGGCCATGTTCGATAAATTGACGATCATGCAGATGGCGCGCAGTCGCCTAGACTGGGCGGCGCGGCGCCAAGAAGTATTGGCGGAGAACGTAGCTAACGCGAACACACCTGGCTACTTACCAGGTGACGCCAAGCCGTTTGACTTCAAGGCAACCTTGGACCAGGTTCGCCAGCCAGCCCTTGCCGCGACCCATTCGCAGCACGTCACCCTGCCAGCGCCGAGTCCGGTGCAGGTGTCCAAGATTAAGACTCCCTTCGAAACCTCCCCCGATGGGAATGGTGTGGTGCTTGAGGAGCAGTTGGCGAAGATCAGCGACACCAAGGGCGCCTATGAAATGGCAACCAACATCTTCCGTAAGAACATGCAACTATTTCGCATCTCCCTGGGTAAGGGTGGCGTGTAGGCCGGATGGCGATGGACCCGCCGATTGACGCCAGAATCGGGGTTGTGGAAGTCCGGTTTGGTGGCGATCGGCGTGATGCCAGCGACAGCGTGGCTTCGAACGCAGTGTTCGAGGTGAGGCGCCGGTTACAAAACTTTACCAGCGGTGACATCGACGGCTTACATGGCGGTGATCAAATAGAGTCGTAGCTTAGGAGGCGACCATGACCGCCCACATGCACTCCGCCCATGACCACGCGCCTTCGTTCTGGCGCTCTCGGACCGGAATCGCCCTGCTGGTGTTTCTGGGCCTCGCCGCCGCCCTGCTGGCCGCCGAACATTGGGCGCACCTGGCTGGTAGCCTGCCGCTTCTGCTGCTGCTCCTCCTGTGCCCGCTGATGCACCTGTTCATGCACGGTGGTCATGGCCGCCATGGCCACAACGGCGCGAAGAAGGAGTGACGGCCATGACCGATACCGTTCCCGCCTATGGTCTCTGGATGCTGGTGGTCATCAACTCGGCCTTGTTCATCCTGTTCGCCTTCAGCTTCTCGAAGCCGCAGACGAAGCGCGACTGGCGCTCGCTGGGCGCCTTCTCCGCTTTCGTGCTGGCGCTGTTCACCGAGATGTACGGCTTCCCGCTGACCATCTATCTGCTGTCCGGCTGGCTGGGCAGCCGCTATCCGGCACTGGAGCCGTTCAGCCACGAGGCGGGCCATCTGTGGTCGACGCTGTTCGGCCTAGAAGGCAATCCCCACTTCAACATTCTGCATATCGCCAGCAACCTGTTCATCCTGGCTGGCTTCATCATTGTCGCCAAGGCTTGGCATGTCCTCCACGCCGCCCAGACCAAGGGAGAACTGGCAACGACCGGCCCCTACGCCGTCGTGCGCCATCCCCAATACGTCGGTTTCGTCGCCGTGCTGCTGGGCTTCCTTCTGCAGTGGCCGACGCTGCTGACGCTGCTGATGTTCCCCGTGCTGGTGTTCATGTACGTGCGTTTGGCTCGTGCCGAGGAGCGCGAAGCTCTGCACCAATTCCCGGTGCGCTATGCCGATTACGCCGCCCATGTGCCCGCCTTCATTCCCCACATCGGTGGTGGAGGCACAACCCACCCGCTGCACAAGTGACCGAGGAGGCTGAAATGGACGCCCATGCCCACAGCCATCATCACCACGGAGACGGCGCCGTTACGACGGTGCTCGATCCCGTCTGCGGGATGACCGTCGACCCGGCGACCGCCGCCAACAAGCTCGATCATGACGGAGCGCATTTCTTCTTCTGCAGCGCCCACTGCCGGGAGAAGTTCGCCGCCAATTCGGCCAAGTACGTCGCGCCGCGCCCGGCTCTGCAGATGTCGCGCGACGATGCGACCGTCTACACCTGCCCCATGCACCCGCAGATCCGCCAGAAGGGGCCGGGCAACTGCCCGATCTGCGGCATGGGGCTGGAACCCGATACCGCGACAGCTGAGACAGGTCCCAATCCGGAACTGGTCGACTTCACACGCCGTTTCTGGATCGGGACCCTCCTGACCATCCCCCTGGTTTTCTACGAGATGGCCATCCATTTCCCCGGCGTCGACCTGCACGGGATCATCGCTCCGAAGGTTGCGCTTTGGACCCAACTGGCCCTGGCGACCCCGGTTGTGCTATGGGCGGGTTGGCCTTTGCTGGAGCGAGGATGGCTGTCCTTCGTCCGCCGCAAGCTCAACATGTTCTCGTTGATCGCCCTCGGCACCGCCACGGCCTACGTGTTCAGCCTGGTTGCGACCCTGGCCCCGGACATCTTCCCTGCCGGGTTCCGCAATGCGGAGGGCATTGTCGCCGTCTACTACGAGGCGGCGGCCGTCATCACTGTGCTGGTGCTGCTGGGGCAGGTCCTCGAACTGCGTGCCCGCGAGCAGACCGGAGGCGCCATCCGTGCCCTGTTGAACTTAGCCCCCAAGACCGCCCGACGTATCCGCCCGACCGGCGATGACGAGGAGATCGCGCTGTCGGAGGTGCATGTTGGCGACCGCCTGCGCGTTCGCCCCGGCGACGGCGTGCCGGTCGACGGCGAGGTGATTGAAGGCCGCAGCGCGGTTGACGAGTCCATGGTCACGGGCGAATCCATGCCGGTCGAGAAGGAGCCGGGCAGCAAGCTGATCGGCGGCACGGTCAATGCGACCGGCGCCTTGATCATGCGGGCCGACAAGGTGGGCGCAGACACCATGCTGTCGCGCATCGTCCAGATGGTCGCCGAAGCTCAGCGTAGCCGCGCGCCCATCCAGCGGTTGGCCGACGAGGTTTCCGCCTGGTTCGTCCCGGCCGTCGTCCTCATCGCCCTTGTCGCTTTCGGCGCCTGGGCCTTGTGGGGGCCAGAGCCTGCGCTGGCCTATGGGCTGATCGTCGCGGTTTCCGTCCTCATCATCGCCTGCCCGTGCGCGCTCGGTCTGGCCACGCCCATGTCCATCATGGTCGGCGTCGGCAAAGGCGCGCTGGAAGGCGTCCTGATCAAGAATGCTGAGGCGCTGGAGCGCTTCGAGAAGGTCGATACCATCGTCGTCGATAAGACCGGAACGCTGACTGAGGGCAAGCCAAAGGTGACGGACGTCGTGGCTGGCCCAGGCTTCGACGACGCAACCGTGCTGGCGATCGCCGCTTCCTTGGAGCGGTCCAGCGAACATCCGCTCGCCGCCGCGATCGTGGCGTCGGCCAAGGATCGCGGGCTGACAGTCGAGGAGGCCGCCGACTTCCAATCGGTCACCGGTAAGGGCGTCACCGGCATGGTTGGAGGCCGCAAGGTCGCACTTGGCAACGTCAAGCTGATGAACGATCTGGGTGTCGATCTTGGGGTGTTGGCCGAGCAGGCCGATGCGCTCCGCCGCGACGGCGCCACCGCCCTGTTCGCCGCGATCGACGGCAAGCCGGGCGGCGTGATCGCCGTCGCCGACCCGATCAAGGCCAGCACATCGGCCGCGTTGGATGCACTCCGTGCCGAGGGCATCCGCATCGTGATGCTGACCGGCGACAACAAGACGACGGCCCAAGCGGTGGCGGCTAAGCTCGGCATCGACGACATCGAGGCCGAGGTTCTGCCCGAGGACAAGCATCAGGTGGTGCGTCGGCTGCGCAGCCAGGGGCGGGTGGTGGCCATGGCCGGTGATGGCGTCAACGACGCCCCGGCCCTGGCCGAGGCCGACATCGGCATCGCCATGGGCACCGGCACCGAAGTGGCCATCCAGAGCGCAGGCGTGACCCTGGTGAAGGGCGACCTCGCCGGTATCGCCAGGGCACGCATCTTGAGCCGCGCCACCATGCGGAACATCCGTCAGAACTTGGTGCTGGCCTTCGCCTACAACGCAGCTGGCATCCCTATCGCCGCAGGCGTGCTTTACCCGGTGTTCGGCTGGTTGCTCAGCCCGATCATCGCCGCCGCCGCCATGGCGCTGAGTTCGATTTCTGTTGTCGGCAATGCCCTGCGGCTTCGCCGCGTGCGGCTGGCCGCTCGCTAAGGAGAGGAGGTCATCATGAAGACAAGGATCGCCTTGGTCAGTTCGCTCGCCCTCGGACTGCTGGCGTCGGTGCCCGTTTTTGCCGATGACGCGCACCACCCGGCTGGAACCCCCGGCACGGCCACTGTGCCGCCGCCGGTCACCCAAGTCCAGCCTGCCCCGGGCATGCCCATGGGGGCGGGCCAAGGCATGATGTGCCCGATGATAGGTCAGGGCGGCATGATGGGGGTGGGTGGGATGGCCGACATGGCCAGCCACATCGACGGCCATCTCGCCTTCATCAAGGCCGAACTGAAGATCACGCCCGCCCAGGAGGATGCCTGGAAGGGCTTCGCCGACGTCCTCCGCGCCTCGGCCGCCTCCATGGCCCAGATGCAGGGGAGGATGCCCATGGCGGCGCCCGGCACCGCCCAGACAGTCTCGCAAGCCCTCGATCAGAAGGAGCGGCTCCTGGCGACACGCCTGGACAATTCGAAGCGGCTGCGGACGGCATGGGTCAAGCTCGATGCAGTGCTCACGCCCGAGCAGCGTAAGGCCGCCGAGGGCATCCTCGTTCCCCGCATTATGATGATGTGATCCGCTCCAGCCCCCGCCAGCGTACCAAGCTGGCGGGGGCTGGGACGAAAAGGAGGTCGCCATGACCACCACGACGCATCCAACAACAGTGATCAGGATCATGTCCTTGGCGGCACCAGCTGACGACGCCGGAGTTGCCAGGCTGGCGCACGGCCAAGGTGTCCTTTCGGTCGAGGTGGTGAAGAATGGCAAGGCCCTGCGGCTCACCTACGACTTGCAACACACGGAGTTGGCTGCCTTGGCGCATCTCGCCGAAGCATCGGGCTTGAAACTGTCGGCCGGATCGTTTGCACGGCTGGCCAGGGCGTGGGCAGCGTTCAAGGACGGGAACCTGCGCAGTCAGATCAGGGGCGTCCATCGCTGCTGCAGCGCTCCGCCGCGAGCTTGAGTGCCGTGAAAAACCCCGGCGTGAACGGGGCTGTTACGAAACTTTACAATCAAGGGCGCAAGCCATTTACAGGCGCGTGTTGGAATGCCTCGACATCATCCGAGGACCCACCATGCCCAGTCGCCGCCGTTCCGTCCTTTCTGCGATCATCGCCGCGTTGCTTGTCGCGTCACCCGTGACCGTCCTCGCCCATGGCGGAGAGGACCACAGCGCACCGGCCATGCAGAAAAAGGCAGCCGCGCCAGTAGCCGTGCAGACAGGGTTCGCGGCAGATGGAAGCGTGTTCCAAGCGGTTATGGTTCCGGATGGCACGCACAGTCGCATCTACATTGCCGATGCCGACACCAACGAACCGATCTCCGGCGCCACCATCGGGGCGGAGGCGGGTGTATGGCGGGGTGCAGGCCGCCCTTCCAGCGAGAAGGGTGTCTACGACCTTGATTGGTCGCCGGATGGGACTGCCGCCGACCTGACACTCATGGTTTCCGCCGCCGGAAGGGATGACCTGATCCTCATCCAGGTCAGCAAGCCTTCGTCATCCAGTTCTGCCGCAGGCCAGGCGAGCAGTAGCGGAGTCCGTTGGACCGCCGCTGGGAGCGCCGGGGGGGCCTTGCTGGTTGGTGGCATCGCCCTGGCTCGGAGACGGCGGCGCGTCGCAGCCGGTGCCGCCGCCCTGGCCGTGCTTCTGGCGGCGGGGTCAGCCTTCGCCCATGGTGGCGAGGATCATGGCGCGCCCGCCGAGGAGCAGCCAAAGGTCGTGCCGGGAGCGGTGCTGACCATGCCGAAGGCCACCCAGTTTATGCTGGGGGTGCGAACCGTCCGCATCGAGGCCAAGGAGGCTGCAGACACCATGCGTGTGGTCGGTCGCGTGGCGCCCGACCCCGACGGCTACGCCCGCGTTCAGTCCTCGCAGCCCGCACGAATTATTTCCGATCCCGCCTTTCCGTTTCCCTTGCCGGGCCGTCAGGTCCGTCGCGGGCAGGTGCTGATGGTGCTGGAACCGACCCTGACCTCGCTGGAGCGCAGCGACAAGCGCGCATCGCTCTATAAAGTCGAGAGCGAGATCGCCATCCAGGACCGCGAACTGGCGCGCCAGGAAGCTCTTGCCGGAAACGTGCCCGCCAAATTGGTCGAGCAGACGCGGATCCGGTTGGACCAACTGCGCAAGGAGCGGAACCAACTGGCGGGCACCGCTTTGGGCCGCGACACCATTCTCGCTCCGGTCGATGGCACTATCACCGACGTTCACGTTGTCCCGGGCGAGGTGGTTGGAACCGACAAGGTGCTGATCGAAATCGTCGATCCCCAGCGCCTTCGCGTCGATGCGGTCATCCATGATCTGGCCGCCGCCGAGCAGGTGACGGCTGCAACCGCCGTCACCAAGTTGATCCCTGACCAGGTTTTCGCCTTGACGCTGTTGGGCGTCAGCCCGCGTGTCGATCCGCAGGACCAGGGCGTGCACGCCCAGTTCGCGGTGTCCGGCAAGCACGCGCGGCGCCTGAAGCTGGGTATGCCGGTGGATGTTTTCCTGGCGACCGGCACGACCCGCATGAGCATGGCTGTCCCGCGCGAGGCCGTGGCCGAAGTGGGCGGCCGTCAGGTCGTGTTCGTGCGGACCGCGCCCGAATCCTTCGAGACCCGCCCGGTGAAGGTGGGGCAGGTCGTCGGCCCGCTAGCCGAGATCGTCGAGGGGGTGAGACCCGGAGATCGTGTCGTTACCCAGGGTGTCGGACAGATCAAGGCGGTGAGGTAACGCCATGTTCGACCGCATCATCGAGCTTTCCCTGCGCCACCGCCTGTTCGTTCTCGCCTTCGCCGTCGTCCTGCTCGTCTATGGCGGTCTGACGCTGGCTCGGCTCCCCGTCGACGTCTTCCCAGATCTCAACCGGCCGACAGTCACCATCATGACCGAGGCCGACGGATTGGCACCCGAGGAGGTCGAGGTCCTGGTGACCCGGCCGATCGAGACCGCGATGAACGGCGCCCCCGGTGTCGCCCGAGTGCGATCGACATCCGGCGTCGGCTTGGCCATCGTCTTCGTCGAATTCGACTGGGGCACCGAGATCTACCGTAACCGGCAGTTGGTCTCCGAGCGTTTAGGGACGACCAAGGAACAGTTGCCCGAGGGGATTACCCCGGTCATGGGGCCGGTCACCTCGATCATGGGCGAGATCATGCTGGTGGGTATGCGGTCGGAGACTGGCGCCACCAGCCCCATGGAGATCCGGACCCTGGCCGACTGGGTGGTGCGGCAGCGCTTGCTGTCCATCCCCGGTATCGCCCAGATCATTCCCATCGGCGGCGAGGTCAAGCAGTACCAGGTGCTTGTGTCGCCGTCGCGCCTGTCGGCGTTCGGTCTGTCCTACGACGACCTTAGCAAAGCGCTGGCCGGGTTTGCCAAGAACACGACAGGTGGATTCCTGGAACAGCGGGCCAGCGAATACCTGATCCGCAATCTCGGCCAGACCATCGAAGTCAAGGACCTGATGAATACCGTGGTGGCGTGGCGCAACGGCTCGCCGATTACGGTCGGACAGGTGGCCGAGGTACGGATCGGCGCCGGGGTGAAGCGCGGCGACGCCTCGGTGAACGCCAAGCCCGCCGTCATCCTGGCGGTTCAGAAGCAGCCGGGCGCCAATACCGTCGCCCTGACGCGCGAAGTCGAAGTTGCCCTGGCGGAATTGCAGCGTGGCTTGCCACCGGACGTGAAGGCCGACCACATCCTCTTCAAGCAGGCGGACTTCATCGAACGTGCGGTTTCCAACGTGGAGGAGGCCCTGCGCGACGGCGCCATTCTGGTGACCATCGTCCTGTTCGCCTTCCTGATGAACATGCGCACCACGTTCATCTCACTTACCGCCATCCCGCTGTCGATCGTGGTGACGGCCTTAGTGTTTCAGTGGCTGGGGCTGTCGATCAACACTATGACGCTGGGTGGCCTCGCCGTAGCCATCGGCGAACTGGTCGACGATGCCGTGGTCGACGTCGAGAATATTCTTCGGCGCCTACGCGAGAACGCGAAGTTGGCGCATCCGAGGCCAGTGGTGGAGGTGATCCGTCGGGCGTCCAGCGAGGTTCGCAACTCAATCGTCTATGCCACCATCATCGTGGTGCTGGTGTTCATCCCCCTGTTCGCCCTGTCCGGCATCGAGGGGCGCCTGTTCACTCCGCTGGGCATCGCCTATGTGGTCTCCATTCTTGCGTCGCTGCTGGTGTCGCTGACGGTTACCCCGGTACTCAGCTTCTACCTGCTGCCCAAGGCGAAGTTGCTCGACCATGGCGATTCGTGGTTGGTCCGCCATCTCAAGACTTGGGATGCCAGGCTTCTGCATTGGTCGTTCAATCACCCCAAGGCGGTCATCGTCCCTGCCGTCGCGCTGGTTGCTCTCGCTCTGGCCTCGGTGCCGTTCCTCGGCCGGGCGTTCCTGCCCGCCTTCAACGAGGGCACCGTCACGGTGAGCATGCTGCTGCCGCCAGGTACGTCGCTGTCGGAATCGAACCGCCTGGGAACCATCGCCGAGACCCTGATAACGCAAGTGCCAGAGGTCATCAGCACCGGCCGCCGTACTGGCCGGGCCGAACTCGACGAGCATGCCGAGGGTGTCCATTCCTCCGAGATCGACGTGGATCTCCGCCACTCGGAACGGTCGCGGGACCAGGTTCTCGGCGATATCCGCGACCGCCTGGCCCAGATCCCCGGCATCGCCACCAATATCGGACAGCCGATATCGCACCGCCTCGACCATCTGCTGTCCGGTGTCCGCGCCGAAATCGCGGTCAAAATCTTCGGCGACGACCTCGATACGTTGCGGTCCTTGGCCGAGGAGGCGCGCACACGCATGGGAACGGTCGTCGGAGTGACGGACTTGCAGGTGGAGAAGCAGGTCCTGATCCCGCAGTTGCAGATCCGCCTCGACCGCGATGAAGCCAAGAAATATGGCCTGACCTTGGACCAGTTGACCGAAACGCTGGAGGCGGCGCTGAACGGCAAGACGGTCAGCCAGGTCCGTGACGGCCAGCGCACCTTCAACGTCGTTCTGCGGCTTGCCGAGGATTGGCGCGCGCAGACAGGGGATTTCCGCCAGATCCTGGTGGACACTCCGGCGGGCAAGGTGCCGCTGTCCCTGCTGGCCGAGGTGGTGGAGACGACCGGGCCGAACATCATCAACCGCGACAACATGCGCCGCCGCATCGTCGTTCTGGCCAATACCCAGAACCGCGACATCGGCTCCATCATCGCCGATGTGCAGGCGCAGTTGGGGCAGATGGCACTGCCGCAGGGCTATTATCTGACCTACGAAGGGCAGTTTAAGAGCCAACAGGATGCCAGCCGCCTGATCGCGCTCCTGGCCGTGGTCTCCTTGGCGGGCATCTTCCTGGTACTCTACAGCCACTTCCGCTCGGCCACCCTCACTCTGGTCATCATGGGCAACATCCCCATGGCACTGGTGGGCAGCGTGGCGGCGATCTGGCTGACCGACCAAACCATGTCGGTCGCCAGCATGGTCGGCTTCATCACACTCACCGGCATTGCAGCGCGCAACGGCATCCTCAAGGTGTCCCACTACATCAACCTGGTCGCCTACGAGGGCGAGACGTTCGGCCCCGAGATGATCGTGCGCGGCTCGCTTGAGCGGCTCACCCCGGTGCTGATGACGGCCCTGGTGGCCGCTTTGGCCCTGGTGCCGCTGGTGGTCGCGGGCGGTGAACCGGGCAAGGAGATTCTGCATCCGGTGGCGGTAGTCATCTTCGGTGGCCTGATGTCGTCGACCATCCTCGACACCATCGTGACGCCGGTCGTTTTCAAGCTGGTCGGCCGCAAGCCGGTGGAAGCGCTTGCCGAGGAAGGCAAGCTCGCGGAAGCGTTCTAATCTCAACGGAAGGAAAGAAACATGAGGGGTCTTAAAGCTGTCGCGGCGTTGGTTCTAGCCGCTGTCGGGGGAAGTGGGCAGGCGCTGGCCGATGGCGCGATGGCGCCTGCCTATGGCGGGCAGATGGTGGAGACCCCGGAGGGTATCCGTGTCGAGTTCGCCGTCCGCGAGGGCGCAATCCGCGCCTGGGTCCGCGACCACGGCGACAAACCCATCCCGTCTACCAAAGTCTCGGGCAAGGCTACGCTTCTAATCGGTTCCAAGAAGGTCGAGCTTCCCCTCAAGGCCGAGGGCGACAAACTGGTGGCGGTGGGGGCTGTCTCCCAGGCCGACAAGGTGGCGGCGATCTTATCGCTGACAGTTGATGGCAAGCCCGTGTCGGCTCGCTTTAGCCAGGCTGAAGTGGTTCAGCCGCCCAGCCTGACCCAGCAGGCCCAGGCTGGAAAGTCGGCTTTCGAGGCGGTCTGCGCGGCCTGCCACAGCAAGGCATTGCGCGGCACCGACAACGGCCCGCCGCTGCTCCACGCCTATTACGCGCCGGGGGCAGGGCACGGCGACGACACGGTGTTGGCGACAATCGCCAACGGCACCAAGAGTCATCATTGGAAGTTCGGCGACATGCCGAAGCCCGAGGGCTTGAAAGCGGGCCAGGAAAAGGATGTGCTCACCTACATCCGGGCGATGCAGGCGGCCAATGGCATCGTTGCTGCGCCTCAGGGCATGATGATGCACGGTGGCCATTCCGGCCACTGACGCGCGAGCTAATGGAGGGGCGGTTGAGTCAGGCGAACGGTTTCATTCACCCGCTCCCTTATCTGCGCCAGGGGCTGATCGTCCGTTTGGCGATCTGTGGTCTTTTGATCGCCGCGCTCGCGGGCGCCATGGCCTACTGGCTGGAGACACGGCGCCTCGATGCCCTGGTGGTTGACCTCGCCACTGACCAAGCGAGGCACCTGGCCCATTCTTTGGATGAGCAGGGTCGACACGCCTCCAGCGGTACGAGGGCGTTCCTGGTCGCCCGTCTGGAGGCTTCCGGGAAGCCTCCCATCGAAGTTCGACGGCCCAATCTTCTGCCAGCCCTAGCGGCGGCTTTCGAGCAAGGGGCCGCCTACCCCGCAGGTGAACACCACCAGAATTTCCGAGCGGACGGCCGCCTTTACATGTTCCTGTCCATCGCGGTCGAGACCGATGGACAACCGGCGCGCTTCCTTGGCCTTTACGAAGTTGGCGACGAATTCGCCAGCCAAGTTCACGCCCGCACAATGTGGTCGGCCGTTGCGGTCATCGTGGTGGTTCTCGCCACAACCGCAGTGCTCATCCCGGTCATCCTGGCGTTGGAGAAGCGGGTGATCCGCTACGCCAGCGATGCGTTGGAAGGGAACATCGATACCTTGGCCGTCCTCGGCAGCGCGGTTGCCAAGCGGGACAGCGACACCGATGCCCATAATTACCGGGTCACCTTGATGGCGATCCGCCTGGGCGAAGCCGTCGGCCTGGCGGCGCCGGAGATGCGGAAGCTGATCATTGGCGCCTTCCTGCACGACGTCGGCAAGATCGGCATCCCCGACCATATTCTGCTGAAGCCCGGGCGCCTGACCGAGGAGGAGTTCGAGGTGATGAAGACCCATGTCCGCCACGGCCTCGACATCGTATCGACGTCGCGCTGGCTGAAGGTCGCCAACGACGTCGTGGGTGGGCACCACGAGAAGTTCGACGGCAGCGGTTACCCGCTCGGTCTCAGGGGAGACAGCATTCCGTTGATCGCCCGCATCTTCGCTGTCGTCGATGTTTTCGATGCGCTGACGTCGCGCCGCCCCTACAAGGAACCGTTCTCGTGCGACGAGGCCTGCAAGTTCTTGATCTCGGGGCGGGGGGCGCACTTCGATCCGGCCATCGTCGATCACTTCCTCCGCGTCCTCGGACCGACTTGGCGCGAGATCGCCGAGCAGCCGATCGACGCCATGCAGGAAGGGCTGCGGGGAGCCATCACTGCCTATTTTCCCCAGACAGCTTAGGAAGACAGTGTGGGGCATAAACCTATTGCTCCGCCAGCCACGTTCCGATGGCGGCGTCGACGGCGAAGACTTCCTTGCCGCCCGTGCCAGACCATGATCTGAACGGGGCCGGACTGCGGCTGCTGGGCGCCTTCATAGGTGGGTTCATCCTGACGCGCGCCGGGATGTTGAAGGCGCTGCCGAGAACGATGCCTTCGCCTGGTGCCAGTACCGTCACCTGATCGAGCAGGCGCCGCGACTGACTCGGCACGATGCTGCGGAAGTGCTCGATATCATCTGGGTTCTGAAGCCGGTGCATGATGAAGTTGGCGCATTGGCTGATGATAGTCGGACTGATTTCGCTGGGGCGCTGGCTGGCCACCATCAGCGACAGGCCGAATTTCCGGCCTTCCTTGGCGATCCGCTCGAACGAATCCCTGGAGATGGCGATGCCCCGGTCCTCTTCCTGTCGCCGGGGGCGGACGTAGTTGTGGGCCTCTTCCAGAACGATTACCCACGGCGCATGAAAGCGCGTCTGGGCTGCGGCGTGTTCCCGTAGCTCCAGCAAAACTCGACCGATGGCGCCACAGACATAGGGCAGGACCTCTTGGGCGACCATGGACAGATCGATCACCGTCACCGGTCCAGTCGCTTGTCCAATTCCGAGACCGGCGACCCAATCGGCGAAGGTCTTGATGCCCAAGGTTTCGTAGTTCAGCAGCGGGCGCCAGCGTCGGTCATTCAATCGGTTCCGCAGGCGAAGCATCAGGCCTCGGAGATACTGCTCGACGTTACCCTCCACTTCGCCCGCCTTCGCCGCATCCAACAGGCTGCGGGGATCATGGAGGACGGACAAGCTGAAGGGCATAGGTTTGTCTGCGGATGCTTGCTTCTCGGCCGCTGTGTCACGAAGCATTGGGATCAGTGCGCTTCGTAGCGGAAAGATCCGATCAGTAAGTTCCCTTTCCGCTACGCCAAGCGAACGCCCTCGGTTGGCGCCGTGGGGCTTCATCAGCCGTTCGATTTCGTCAGCCTTGGTGAGCAAATCGTTTTTGAGATAATCCGCCGCATAAGCACGGAATGCCAGCCATTGGCTCCAGGCTGTTTCCCCTTTGTAGGGATTGGTGGCGGTCAGTGTTTCCGCCATGGCCGTGAGATTATTGATCGCCAGCGAGAGGTTGGATGGTCCCTGGGGGGCACCGCCGCCGCCCGCCTTCGCCATCGACCAGAGGTTCTTCAGCACCGGCTCCTGCACCTGCTCAGTCGCGGAAAGCCAATCGCAGATCTCTCGGGCGTTCAACAGCCAGATCGGGACGCCGAACTCCTTGCCATTGACGTACATGCAATTCGGTTCGGGTTCCGAGGGTCGGTCGAACGCGCTGCCGTATTCGCCGTTGATGTCCAAGATAAAGAACCGGGCCTCATCACCGCTGGTCATATCCACAGCGGTCTGGATCAGGCCTGCGATTGAGCAGGACTTCCCCGACCCGGTATTTCCAACGACGGCCAGGGGGCGCGAGAACAGATCATTGTAGGAGCCGACAATCGGCAGGCCCAGGGAAGCCGTTGGACTGCCCAGGTCAAGGGCGCCGTCAAATTTTTCCGGATCCTCGCCCGGCGGCACGTTCCGCCTGGGTGCCGACGAGAGCACCGTCGAGATCAGGGGACCGGCGATGGTCTCGGCGGGGGTATCAAGCGTCGGCAGAACGGCGATGCCTGGGTCGAAGGCGTAACCATTGCCTTTGGTCTTCACGGTGCCCAGCAACTGGACCGTGGCAACCCGCCGTGGCTTGGTCAGCTGCAGCGAAAGTTCGTTGTCGGCAGGATCCCAGGTCTCCCGGGCGTCGAGGTCGGTGACAACCCCGATAGCGGTCTCCCCAGCGCCCAGGTCGAAGGCCAAATAGGCGTTGATGGCCACGACAGTGTGGGCGCCGTCGATCCCAGCCCGTACCGGGCTGCGAACTGTATCGGCCAACTCGACATTGATTCGAGGCCCGTGGACTCCGACGACATAGCCAACGATGGCGGGGCGCGTCATTCCGCCTTCTCCGCCTTGCCGCCAGCCGGAGCCTCCGTCGCCGTCGCCAGCGTCTTTTCCAGCTTTCGCAGGGCAATGAGGTCATCAAGCCAGCGTACATTCGGGAGCAGGCTCTTGGCGAAATCGTCGAAGGTGGCGATCGACGGTGGGTTGGTTTGTTCTGCGGCCGTCAGCAGGTAGGCTCGCTCTCCGGCGGCCTGGTATCGGGCGAGGTGCTTCTTCGTCGCCTGACCGGGGCACGGATCGACGACCAGCAGCACGAGGCCGGGGTTTGCCATGGCGTCGTCGATGATCTGGTTGATGTGCCGGTCGCCGAAGCCATATCCGGCCACGATCAGGAACGTCTGTGGCAGGGCGAGCCGTGCTCCGAAGGCACGGAACAGGTGGGCGTAGGGCAGGTCGAGGGTTTGGGCGAACTTGTTGGCCGTTGGCAGGATGGCGACCTCGCAGCCCAGGCGCTTCCCAACCGCCCGCAGGCCCTCAAGCCGCTCCTTGGGCGTGCCCTCGGTATCGCGCCAACCCTTCAGATCATGGAGTACCCCATGACGCTGGACGGTCTCGGTGCCCTCGGTGAACCAGCTGATGGAGCCATGGATCTTGAACAGTTGCGCATACTTGTCGAACCGGCGGACGCGACCCTCGGCCACGTCTCCGGGGAAGTAGATGTCCAGGCCGTAGGAAGCCGGTTCGAACCGAGGGCGCGACTTTCCAACAAAACCATCGGCATACTGCGCGCCGAGATCGTCCAGCGCCTGCTCGATCAGGGTGTCGTAGTTCGTGGTGTAGATGTGCAGGCGCCCCAGCGCCGGGTCCCTGGCCATCAGCTTTCCAAACAATGCGTGGTGGCCAGACGGTTCGGACAGGAGAGCAGGAAGTTCCAGGGCACAGAACACCATGATGGCAACCCGGAGGTCTTTCATGAGCCGCTTCAGATCGTCGGCAGATGCGGAGATGCTCCCTTCCATCCCGTTGAGATCGATTGAGGCGACTGGCCCGCCCGTGACGCCGAGTATGTATGAGGCGTTGGCGACAAAGCTGAGCCATTCCTCAAACCCAACGCCAAGGCCTATGTCCGCATCAAATCGTCGACGTTTAACAATGTCGGCGAGTACGGTGTCCTCGGTGGCATCATAGGCTGACGCCAAGAAGCTGAGCACGGCATCCTCAAGTGATCCCATCAGCTTGCCGCCATGGGTCACCGAACACCCGGCTCCCATCAAGACCGCCACGTTCTCCATTCGGAGCCACTGGGACAGCATTGCCTGCAGGCGCTGGAGGGCATCATCCTCGGACAACTTGGCAAGGTGATTATCGGTGCCGCCCTGGAGGCTGTATTTCTGCTGTGCTTCAATGGACATGGAGTTGCCGCCCGGCTCTGACTAGTAGGGGAGCAATTTACACGCGAAAGCCTTGGGCTGTCATGCCCAACAGGTCGCTGGCTGCAATCCACGCTCCCGATGTTTCCTCCTCGGAAACCCCTGTATTTCCGCCATTTTCTCGCCTTGAGTAATTTCGTTACTCGAAGAATGGTGGATTTCTGCGGTTTTCACTTTTCGCCGGAGTGAACTTCGGTCGAAAGTGTAGGGGAAATGCCCCGGAAGCCCGCAGAAACACAGGCACTCCAGCGGCCTGAATCTAAGAATCATACGCGCGCGTGGAATCGCGCTTCCCCATAGGGAGTCGACTCGCCGGGAATAGATTGTCGACGACCAGCCGATGGCCGAGCGAAGTGAGGTGGCTTGGTCAGCCGAGCCTCCGGCCCGGCCATGAACCCGTCCGTTGCCCCAGTCCCCGATCCGACCGTCGGCCGCAGGCCCGGCCCGATGACTCAGCATTGCGGCGCAGCCGTCGGCGCCGGGTCGGTCGACGGTCCAGGCCAGAAGGTGCGGAGAATGCCCTGAGATGGGGGCTACAGTCGCTTCGGCGCGCCGGATGACGTTGGACCTGTCCGAGGGGGTGAAATGTTTCCTGGGGCATTTTAGAGGACGATGGGCGCCAGCCGGTGGAGACGACCATCCCGGCGGGCCGCAGGTCCGCCCAAGAAGACCACCACCACCGCTTCGCCATTGCAGCCCACCGCGAAGCGGGCATCCTCGCCGTCGAGATGGAGGCAGCGGCGCTCTATGCCTTCTCCCGCGCCCGAGGTTGCCCCGTGGCCTGTTTTGCCCACGTCACCAACACCATGGCGCAGAGCGAGGGTGACTTCGAGAAGGGCGAGGCGGACGGAGCGCTGGAGGCGTTGGCCCTGGTCGCCACCGCCGCCCGGCGCTGGCTGGGCGGTTAACCGCCCGCCTTCGCCTTCGTGGCTCGGACCTCGCTTTCCACCAAGTCGTAAAGCTGCTGGGCGCCGAAACTGGGCAGATGCTTGCCATTGACCACGAAGGTGGGGGTCTTATTGGCGCCGACGGCCTTCGAATCGCTGATGTCCTGTTCCAGTACAGCCGTGACCTCGGGGGTCATCAGGGCGTTGCGTGCCCGGGTGACCTCCAGGCCCGCCGCCGCCGCCGCTTCCCACGCCTTGTCGATGCGCGGCGCGCTGTGGCTCGCCCACTGCGGTTGTGCGTCCAGGATGGCTTCCAGCACCGGCTCGAATTTGCGTTGCAGGCGGGCGGTTTCGAGCAGACGCACCACCTCGTCGGAACCATGGTGTAGAGGGGTGTACCGGACCACCAGGCGAACCTGGCCGGGGAACTCGGCCATGATCTGCTTGACCACGGGGTAGAACGCCCGGCAGGTCTCGCAGGCCGGGTCGAAGAACTCGACGATGGTGACCGGCGCCGACCTGGGGCCGAAACTCGGCGAATGCGGTCGCACCAGCAAGCTGGCGTCGGCCACGGTCGCTACCGCCTTCTTGTCGGCATCCTTACCGGTGAACCACATGCCAGCGGCGGCGAACACGCTGACGGCGATGACGGCCGTCAGGACAACGAGGGTGCGTCTGGTCATGCGTTGACCCTTTTCCGAACAAGGTGCAGGAGTACGGCGATGGCGCCGAACGCGCCAACGGCCAGGAGCGGTAGCGGTAACCCGCCGAAGATCGTCATGTTTTCACTGGAACAGGAGGGACCTTGCCCGCAGGGTTCCAGGGCGGTCGGCGCCACCCCGGTGAAGACCAGGGTGTGCCAGATGGCGATGGCGGCGCCGATGACCGCCAGCGGCATACCGTAGCGCCAAACTGTGCCATCCATCCGGAAGCAGGCGATACCCAGGATCACCGCCAGCGGGAACATGAAGGCCCGCTGATACCAGCACAGCACGCAGGGTGTCTGGCCCATGATCTCGCCGATGAACAACACGCTGAGCGTCGATCCGAGCGCGATCAGCCATGCGGCGAAAAGCAACATCCAGATCTGTTCATTTACGGGGGGCGGATTGATAGGGGCTTGGGCGACGAGGCCTTGACGCCTTTTCGCTCTTGTTTTGTTGGTCATGTCATCTCTTTCTGGTCGGCCACCTACTTGGGTTCCATGGCGCCGGGGCCGTAAACGGTCGCCGTCACGTTCTTTATGCCCCCGCGCTCGAAGCGCAGAGACAGCGGCAACTGGTCGCCCTTCTTTAAGGGCTGCTTCAGGTTGATGAGCATGATGTGCATCCCGCCCGGCTTCATCTCCACCCGTTGCCCGGCGTCGATGGGGACCAAAGCAACGTGCTCCATCTTCATCATGCCGCCGTCTTCGAAGGAGCGATGAAGCATGACGTCGGGTGCCATGGGGGAGGTGACGCCAACGAGGCGGTCAGGTGCGCCGCCATTGAAGATCGTCACGAAGGCGGCACCATTGCTGCCGACCGACGCTCTGGCCCAAGCGGCCTCCACCTTCAGGTCTTCGGCGCGGGCACTCGACAACCCTGCGAAAAGCGCGCCCGTGGCGGCCAGCATGCTCAGGGAAAGTCGGCCCATCATTGGACGTGGCATTGATGCTCTCCTGTTGTTATTCATAGTCCAAAAATCGCGGGCCACCAGCCCAGCGCGACCACGAGGCTGCCTAGCACGCCGGGAACCAGCGGGAGGACTCGCGGCAGGCCAGCGGGAACCCCCTGACGGCGCAGGATGCGTTCACCCAGCCAGATGCTCCAGATCAGCCCGAGCACGAACAGGCCACCCTTCGCCAAGCCCACGGCGGGGGCGCCTGCCAGGATTTGCAGCGGGGTGAACAATTGGCCACCCAGCCCGACCACCAGCGACACCATGGCCACCGGGGCGTATTGGTAGCCCAGTTCAGCGAAACGGCCCCGGAATGAGCGGTCGCCACCGCCCCAGCCAGCCAGGGCCGCTGCTGCCGCCGTGGTAGCAGCCAAGGCGGCGGTGACTGCCAGCATGATTGCTGCCATGAAGCCGGAGATCATCACGAAGTCGAGCCACAGATAGACCTCGCGGCGGTCGGGATGGACGCTCATCAACCAGCCGGGGCCGGGGCTGACGAACCAGTACCAGCCCTGGCCGATGGCCCATTCCCCGGCCATGGCGCGCAAGTCCTGCCACAGCGGCAGGATGCCCCACAGGAAGCCGCCCAGCGCGATGCCGGTGCCGAGGAACAGGAACCAGACCTCGATCGGGTTGGCGTGATGGTCGCGGATGCGCTCGACCTCCGACCCTGGCCGTCGCAGGACGACATTCATGCCGCCCTTGGCACCGGGATTGACGCATCGGAAGCATTCGATGCAGTGGCGCGATTCCTCTTTGCGCGGCAGGTCGATCATCATCGGGCAGATGCCCTTGTCGGTGTAGGCGTCGCCGCCGGGCAGGCGAACCACCGGGCGGAACTCGACGGCACCCAGCCGCGAGAAGATGCCCAGCAGCAATCCGATGGGGCACAGGTGGCGGCACCAGGCACGCCGCCGTCGTCCGTAGAAGAAGCCGACGATGACGGCCAGCAGCATGGTGCCGCCGAAGATTTGGGCGGCGGCCTCGGCGTGGGTCCGCACACCCAATGTCTGGCCGAGGATGGTCACCACCACGAAGCTGACGATGGGCATGCCCTCCCACCGCATCCAGGCCGGGACGGGGCGCTGCGGGCCGACCTTGTTGCCCCACTCGGCCGCCGCGCCCATGGGGCACAGGATGCCGCACCATGATCGTCCGGAAACGATCACCGACAGCAGTACCAGCGGAAACCAGAGGCCCCACAGGACGTAGTTGGCGAAAGGTTTGATGTGGGTGAAGTCCGTCGCACCGGCAGGCGCATCCTGGACCAGGAGCGGGCCGAAAATCACCACCATGAAGAAGACGAACATGGCAGCGTGGACGTATTTGAGCCGGTCGCGGTGACGAGCGAAAAAGGTCTCGATGAGGCTGGCAAAGCGAACCGTGGCGCCCGAGGACATGTTATTGGCTCACTTATCCGGGAGGGTCTGCGCGTATGCGGCGACGTCGGCGATGATCTCGATGCCCATCCAGAAATTCGCAGGCATGGCCTCGCCCGGATGACCGTTGCGGGCGGTGTGGATCAGCAAGAGGGGGTTATCCTTGGCGACGGTGCCGATATACATCGGCGCCTTGCTGCTGGCGAAGTTCTGCGCCTTGCCGTCATAGCCATGGCAGACGGCGCAGAGGTTCTGGAAGACCGCCTTGCCCCGCACCGGGTTGCCGGTGACCTTGCGGGTCTTGGCATCCACCACGCGGTCCACGTCGTACTGCCCCTTGACCAGGAACAGCGCTAGACGGTCCGCCGCCTTGTCGGGGATCATGGCGGGCGTGTAGTGGTGGCGGTCGTCGCGCAGGGCCTTCAACACCCTGGACGGGTCACCGCCCGCCAAGCCCCGCAAGTTGGTCGCCTTGTTGCCGCCGACGCCCTTGTAGTCCCAACCATGGCAAGTGGGGCAGCGCCAGATGTCCGGTCCCTTGGCCAGCGGTCCATCGCCATAGCCACCGCCGCCCGCATGCGGTTTGTTGGGCAGGTTCTGGTCGAGCACCTCGGCCCATTGCGAGTACATCCGACCGCCATAGGCGACGAGCCATTCCTCGGAAGGGTCTGCTGGTTCGGTTCTGATCCACTGTTCCTGATAGGTCGCCCGCGACTCTTGTGCCGCAGCCGTACCCATGATGGAGAACATTGAAATGATAGCGGCAATGAAGATGCGCATGACCCCTCGCAGGACTATTGTTCGCATGTCGGCCGGAACCGTTGCTTCCTCAGAAATACTCTCGCAGTCGGGCGGCGATGGTCTTCGGCGAAACCCCGTCTTTCAGGGTGAGTTCTAGCTTCCCGTCCGGTGCGATGAGGTAAAACGATGAGGCATGGCTAATGGCGCCGGTATCGCCCGGCCCGGGTGCCTTATGGAAACCGGCCCCCAAACTGACGGCGAAGTGGTGAAGTTGGGATACCTGCCCCGTCAGGCCGACGATGCGGGGATGGAATGCGGCGACGTATTCCTTCAGCACGGCGGGGGTATCGCGCACCGGATCGACGGTCACGAAGACTCCGACGACCTTGGCGGCATCGGGTCCAAGCTCATCGAGGGCGGAAGCCATGGTGCTGAGGCCGGTCGGGCAGATGTCAGGGCAGGAGGTGTAGCCGAAAAACACGACCAGCCAATCACCCTTGAACCGCTCCAGCGAGGCTGCCTTTCCATCCTGGTCGGTCAGCACGATTTCCGAAAGCGGTGCGGCGTCCGCCGCTGGAGCCAGGGCCATCAGTATGATGGCGAAGATCACGCACGCGACTTTCCTCATGGCTTGCCTCCGCATCGAAAGAGTGGCCCTGCTTCCGTCATGGCGCCGCACACGCTTTGAGGCGCGACGAGGACCGCTTCTAGGTCGAGACGGTCAGGGCCGGTGGCTCGCACCAAAATCGTCTCACCTGTCTTCGCCACGACCAGCACGCCACCCTTTTCTTGGCGGTATTGGTCGACCGGCAACCGCATCGCCGCAAACTCTGGCGGACCGCCATTCCGACCGCGAAGCGGGTCAGAGGCCATCACCCCTTCCTGGAACTGGAACCGCCTGCCGGTGGCGCAGCTTTCGCTGTCGGACCAAAAGCCGGACAAAGACGCCGGTGGCTTGCGATTGGCGTTTCGTTGCCGGTCCGCTCTCTCGGTCGCGGCGGCGATGTCACCATCGCTCACCGGCGGCACCTTGGTCAGTCGCTTCTGCGCGAATGCCTCGTAGGCTGTGCGCGTGGAGTAATTCGCGCGGGCATACTCGCTACATGCAGGAACCAAATCGTAGTCGGTTATCGTCAGTGATAGTCGTCGCAGCCACAGCGCGCGCCCATGCTGTTTCGAGTCTCGAATAGCCTGGTCCACGAAAGAGGGCGCAATCTCTGCTGCCACCTTCCCACGGGCGTCCATCAACTGGGCATCGATCCTGGAATTCTGTTCCGGCTCGCGTCCTGTCATCGCAGAGGTGATGCCTGCCTGACAGGCAATCAGCGCAACGTCGGCAACGGCTCTGCGCAATTCAAGCGCGGGAACTAGGGGCGCCTCGGCGGCCGAAGCGGTCTCTAGTAGGAGAACGCAGCCGAGGGCGGCCGCAAAGAACCTCTTCATTTCATTCTCCATGGGACAGCGCGCCGAACTCGTTCGGAGAGTCCGGTTACAGATTGGCCAAGGCCCGGCTCGGTGCCGGGTGGCATCCAATCTCAAATCAGGAGAACGACAGTGCGCCGAGAGTGGAGGTGCAGGTCGAGATGGGTGGTTGCGACCCCAGGGGCAGTGCCCATCCTAGGCGGCTTCGGCATTGAAGCGCTTGCAGGGAGGAAAGTAGTGCTGCCGCCCGGCACTTGGATGACATGGTTCGCGCCCTGCTTGCCCTGCTGGAGGGTGGCTTCCATGGCGCCGCCAACGGGGGTGTCATCGCAGCGCGGCCCGGATGTGAGTTGGTCGCCGTCCGACTGAAGGGCGGGGCCGCAAGGTGCATGACCCAAAACTTCGACGGCACGATGGTCGCCGGACACGCAAAGCGCGAGAGCTTGCTGTCCGAACAAGCTGAACAGCAATGTCACAACGATACCCAAGCACGCGAGCGCCCTACGGCTCATCCAACCTGCATCCCCGCGTCAGCACCATCGGCACGACCCCAAGATCGGGAATGCCGGTGCGCAGGCATTCCCAATATGAGGAATGGTTCTGCAAGCCCTGGCCGGGAACTGAGGCACCCAGCCTTGGCTGTTGGGAGTATCGCACAACTTGTGCCATTAGCCAGCCTATGGTGCTGCTTTTCACTACGCTGATGCCCGGTGGTTGGTGGAGGCGATCAGAAGAATGGCGCCCAGGCTGATCGTCACATCCGCAAGGTTGAAGGTCGGCCAAGCCCAGCCTTCCCAATGAAGCAGGATGAAGTCGGTGACGTGCCCGTAGGCCATCCGGTCCACTGCATTGCCCATGGCGCCGCCGATCACCAGGGCAAGGGCGGACTTGGAGGCGGTCTCACCGGACACGGGCTGTCGCGCAAGCCAAAGGACAAGTCCAGCGGCGATTGCTAGGGAAAGGATGACAAGTGGCCATCTCTGCAATCCGCCGAGGTCGGCGAGCATGCCGAAGGATACGCCTCGATTGTAGCCCAGGGCGAGATTGAAGACCGGCAGCACCTCGATGGACGCTTCGGCCAACACCTTCTCCATGGCTCGTTTGAGGCCCAGGTCCGCCGCCGCCACCGCAGCGGACAGCCAGAGCCAGCGCAGGTTGCTCCAGGCAATCATTCGGCGGCCACCGCGACCGACCGCAACTCAGCCAGAGCATGGCGCAGCACCTGCACGGCGCCCGAGAGAGCCAAGGCCGCCATGATCCCCGCGACGATCAAATCGGGCCAGCCGGAACCCGTGGCGAATACGCCTGTCGCGGCGCCAAGGACGGCCAGATTGCTGATGGCGTCATTGCGGGAGCAGATCCACACCGACCGCATGTTGCTGTCGCCGTCGCGGAAGGCATAGAGCATCACCGCCACCACCACGTTGGCGACCAGGGCGAGGGTTCCGATGACCCCCATTACACCAGCCTCGGGCACCGTGCCGGTCAGCAGGTGGTAGGCGGTGTTGCCAATGACCCACAGGCCGAAGGCACCCATGGTCGCGCCCTTCAGCACCGAGGCCATTGCGCGATGCCGCAGGCTCATACCCAGCACGAACAGGCTGACGCCGTAATTGGCGGCGTCGCCAAAGAAGTCGAGTGCGTCGGCCTGCAAGGACGAGGACCCCGCCGTGACACCCGCCACGATCTCGACCAGGAACATCCCGGCGTTGATCACCAAGGCCGCCCACAGCGCCTTGCGGAAGCGGGGCGCCACCTCGCTCGACGGGCCATGGCATCCGCTGCTGCAACAACCTGCACCCATACCTATCTCCTCAAGCATCTTGGTGGTAGGTTGCAGTCTGTAGTCGCTACAGGGTCAAGCGGGAAATGACGGGATCGAAGCCCATGAACATCGGCGCGCTCAGCAAGGCGACCGGCGTGAACATTGAGACCATCCGCTACTACGAGCGCATCGGCCTGTTGCCCGAACCCGACCGCACGGCAGCGGGCTATCGCCAGTACGGGCCGGAGCACCTTCGGCGCCTGTCGTTCATCCGCAGGGGCCGGGACCTCGGTTTCAACATCGAGGACATCCGGGCACTACTGCGATTGGCCGAGCATCCCGAGACCCCATGCCAAGATGCCGACCGGCTGGCCACAGGGCATCTGGCCGAGGTCGAGCGAAAGATCGAGGAACTCGGGCGCCTGCGCGATGCCCTCCGCGAGATGACTCACTGCTGCGGCGAGACCGTGGCCGAATGCCGGATCATCGACGCGCTTGCGGCTCTCAATAGGCAATAATCTACCCCGCAGCCGCCTTAGTAGCCGCTGCATTTCCGTCATTTTTTAGCCTTGCGTAATTTCCTTGCTCGAAGAGTGGCGGATTTCTGCGGTTTTCAGATTTTGTCAGAGTGAACTTCGGTCGAAAGGGTAGGGGAAATGCCCCGGAGACCCGCAGAAACACAGGCACTCCAGATGCCTGAATCTTAGAATCATACGCGCGCGTGAATTCCCACTGCGCCATAGGGAGCCGACTCGCTGGAAATGGATGGTCGACGACCGGCCTATGGCCGAGCGAAGCGAAGATGGCCTGGTCAGCCGAGCCTCCGGCCCGGCCAGGAATCGTCCGTTGCCCCAGTCCCATCCGACCGTCTACCGCAGGCCCGGCCGATGACTCAGCATTGCGGCGCAGCCGGGTCGACGATCCAGGCCGGATGGGTCGGAGAAAGCCCTGGGGTGGGGTCTGCCGTCGTTTCGGCGCGCAGGACGACATTCGGCCTATCCGAGGGCGTGAGGCGCTTCCTGGGGGATTTTAGAGGACGATGGGCGCCAGCCGGTGAAGACGACCATCAGGCGGGCCGCAGGTCCGCCCAAGAAAGCCACCACCACCGCTCCGCCATCCCGGTCAGTAGTCTTCGGGTCTGAGGACGGTGGTCACGGACCGATCGTGCTCGGTGATGATCCAGAGGGCCACCGGTTCACCCGCGTGCACCACGGTGTAGACCGACATGATCCTGGCCTGGTTCTCGGGCAGCATGGCCGCATCGTTGGCTCGACGGTCCTCTTTGGCGATCTCGCCCCAGTCTCCGGTAACGTGACGAGTCAGCAGAGATGCGATGACGTCCGTGGAGATGCCCAGGTCGATCACCGACCGGGTGGCGACGACTTGGCCCAATTCGAAGAGGGGATGGTCGGACATGTGCGAGATCCTTCGGCTGCCAATGAGCGTCAGGCACCGCCATTCGAGAACGGCGGTTCATCTGACGGGCTGTGCAGCCCGGATGGCTGTCGAGGTCAGCAACAACCCCGACAGGAACTGACGACGGGAGGGGAAGTAGCCTGCTCGATTGCAAAGGCAAGTCAGAGGCTGATCGGGTCGATCAGCAGAGGGTCATCATTGGCAGGACTGCTGACCCTGCGCGATACCGGATAGATTACCAACTCGTCGGCTGGGCACGGTCTCAGCAGATCCTTCAGGACATCTGGCGGCGCAGTCGGGTTGAGCCAGGTCTCGATCTCGGCCTCGTCCAGCAGGATCACCGGCATGCGGTCATGGATGGGCGCCAGCGCCTCGTTTGCGTTGGTGACGATGATGGTGGCGCTCTCCAGCACCTCGTTGGTCTCCGGCGATTTCCAGCGCTCCCATAGGCCAGCGAAGGCCATCGGATGACCGTCGCGGCGATTGATGGCATAGGGCTGCTTGCCCTTGCCCTCGGGGCGCCATTCGTAGAAGCCGGAGGCAGGGACAATGCAGCGCCGTCGGCGGAAGGCGTCGCGGAATGCTGGCTTTGTCGAGACGGTCTCGGCCCGGGCGTTGATCATCTCGCCCTTCTGCTGCTTCGGCCTCGGCGACCAATAGGGCACCAGCCCCCAGCGGACGATCGCCAGTTCACGGCCGCCGTCTACGGTGCGGCGGACGATGGGGATGGGCTGGGTTGGAGCGATGTTGTAGCGCGCTGGCAGGTCTGGGATCAGGCCGTCGACCTTGAATATGGTCCGCATCGCCTCGCGCGGCAGGGTGCTGTGGTAGCGCCCACACATCCGTCAGCGGCGCCCGGCGCGCTCATCAAGCCAGGACTCCCAAGCCTCAAGACCGTGCTCGACGGTATGCGGGACGTCGCGGCCGTCATCGTCGATCAGCCTGGCCGACAGCTTGGCGGCGTAGACCGGCCAGTACCGCTCGACCAGGGCGGGGACATCGGATGAGGCGGTGTGCTGCCACGTTCTGACCTCGCGCTCGCACATCGCGCGAGCCACAGGCTCGATATTGTCTGTGTCCATAGCGGGCACCCCGCATTCGATCGCTTCGCCAGCGTAGCTTCAAACAGCAGGATCTGCGAGGGGTTCTGGGGTGCGCGACAGGGCACGGTTAAGGCACGAGCCATCTGATATTGTGCGGCGCGGCATGCAAAAGTGGGATACGTGCTGTCATCTGCGTGGTTAGCTGGCTGTCAGCGTCGCTTGGGCGCCATCGAAGCGCCAGCATTTGCAGGGGATGGCGGATAGCGAAGGCAGGGCAACGGTGAGAGATTGGTTTGCATCCGGGTCAAACCAAGAACCATGAAATCTCTTGCAAAAGAGCCACCCCGCGCCCCTCTGCACCCTTACAAATAACCCATACAAAACACCCATACATTGGGGTGAGATTAAGCAATGCTCATATAAGCTAAGTAGCTGAAATACATAAAAAAAGACCGCCGGGTTGCCCCGGCGGCTCAGTTTAGGGAGGAAACGTCCAAGAAAGGCAACAAGGGAATAGGTCAGAAGACTTTCCGTTTGTTGCAGTGCAATAATTAAGGGGTTCGCCGCCTTCGCGCAAGCGGAAAATGCACCCCGAATTGGCAGAAAGGTGTTAAAGGTACGGAATTGCTTGATTTTGCATCAACGCATTCCAGGCATGTCGTTCCGGTGATTGCGATGAATCCAATAGTGGCACGACGTATGCATGGATTGCGGGCGTTGGATAATTCCGCAAGGTCGATGAAATGGGCGTAAAACGGCAAATGGTGGCGATGGGGATGGCGATGCTGGCCGCGTGCGCGCTGTCCCAGGCCGCCCAGGCCGCACCGTCCCTGCCGCCCGAGGCCCAATGCGCCGAGGAAGCCGGCAAGAACGAGCGCCTCTACGGTATTCCCGCCCGTCTGCTCAATTCCATCTCGGTGGTCGAATCGGGGCGCTACGACCGTGACTACAAGGCAACCCTTGCCTGGCCGTGGACGGTGACCTCGCAGGGGCAGGGCAAATATTTCCCCACCAAGGGGGAAGCCATTGCCGAGGTGCGGCGCTTGCAGTCCAAGGGCGTCAAAAGCATCGATGTCGGCTGCATGCAGATCAATCTGATGTACCACCCCACCGCCTTCACCTCGCTGGACGAGGCGTTCGAGCCGGTGGCCAATGTGGGCTATGCCGCCCGCTTCCTGAAGGGATTGTTCGGTGCCACCGACAATTGGGTGACGGCGGCGTCCTATTATCATAGTCAGACCCCGCATCTGGCCGCCGCCTATCGCGAGCGGCTGATGAAGGTGTGGGACGGTGCCGGCACCCAGATGGCCGCCCTGGCCGCCCGTCCGCAGCCACAATTGCCGTCCATCAAGCCGGGAAAGGGGCCGGGGCCGGTGCCGTCCAACGCTCGGGTCGAGGAGCAGCGCAAGGCTTGGCGTGATCAGCAATCCACCGTTCAGGACGAAGCCAGGCTGATCGCCGCCGCCTATCGCCAGGCACGCATGTCCGAATACCAGATGCGTCGCGCCCGTATGGTCGAGGTGCGCCGGGCCAAAGGATTGTCGTTGGACGGGTACTGATCAGTCCGACCGCTGCGGTACGTCGCAGACGCCATCGGCGGCTTCCTTGGCCTCGATGGCCTTCAGCCGCTTCTTCTGTCCCAGATAGCCGTAAACGGCGACCGCAGCGATGACGAGGACGAAGAACCCCAGGATCTTCCATTTGTGGTCGCCCAGCCAGTCTTCCAGCACGCGACCGAGGAAATAGCCGCCCCAGGCGAAGCTGTGGGCCCAGATCAGGGCGGCGATGGCGTTGAGCATGGCATAACGCAGCCGTGGTACTCCGGCGATGCCGATGACGAAGGGGGCGATGTTGCGCACGCCGTAGATGAAGCGGAACGACAGGATGAACAGGGTCGGGTGGGTCTTGACCAGTTCAAACGCCCAGTCGATCTTGCTGCCCATGGTCGGCCAGCGGTTCAACAGCGGCGTGCCATAGCGGCGACCGATGTAATAGTAAAGCTGGTCGCCGGCGAAGCTGCCGGAAAAGGCGGCCAGGGCGATCAGTTCGACGTTGATGTTGTAACTGCCTTCCGAGGCGATGATGCCGGCAATCAGCACCACCGTTTCGCCTTCGACGAAGGTCCAGATCAGGATGGTTGGATACAGCAGGTAGCTGTATTCGGTGAGGATCAGGTCCAAGACCTCGCTGGGCGAGCCGATACGACCGAGCACCACCCCCAGGGCAACGATCCCCCCCACCAAAACCAAGGCGCCAAGGGCGAGCAAAACACGGCGGGTGTTAGACGACATCGGCAACCATCATCCTTGGGTATGTGGACCTATACATCCGGCATGGCGGGGCCCGCGTCAATGGACAACTGGGGAGGTCGCCCAATTGTAACGGACCCCAGGCCGCCTCAGCGAATGATCTCGGTCAAAGCTTCCTTCTTTTCAATCTCTTTGACGAAATGAACCAGTTCGTAATCCAGCGCGTCGCGGATGGACAACATGCCCACCGGCTTGCCGCCTTGGACCACCGGCATGTGCCTGAAGCCGTTATCGTGCATGATGTGCAGCGCGTGCAGCAGCGGACGGTCGGGGGCGATGGTCGACAACTTGCCGGTCATCACCTGATCAAGGGTGGTGTTTTCCGGGTCGCGGCCCTCGGCCAGGACGCGGAACAGGCCGTCGCGTTCGGTGAAGATGCCCATCAGCTTACCGTCATCGACGATGACGATGGCGCCGATGCGGCGCTTGGCCATTTCCTGTGCCGCTTCACGTACGGTGGCGGTATGGGGCAGGGCGACGATGGACTGGTTCTTGATGACGTCCTTGATCAGGCGCGACGACATGGTGACGTATCTCCCATTATGCTTTTTGCATGGCCGCCTTATGACACGGCATCAGCAAAATCCCGTATCGGGCATAGGGGCGTCAATCGGGAAATGGTTGTTTCAGCCCTGGCGCGGGCGGATTCGGGTGACATGGCCCATCTTGCGGCCCGAGCGCGCCTCGGCCTTGCCGTAAAGATGCAGCTTGGCCCCCGGCTCTTTCAGGAAGTCGAGCCATTTGTCCACGTCCGAACCGATCAGATTGGTCATCACCGCGTCGGAATGACGGTCGGGGCTACCCAGCGGCAGACCGCAGACGGCGCGGATGAATTGCTCGAACTGGTCGGTGACGCAGGCATCCATGGTCCAATGGCCGGAATTGTGCGGCCTGGGCGCCATTTCGTTGACCAGGACGTCGCCCGCTTTGGTGACGAACATCTCCACCGCCAGCAAGCCGACCAGATCCAGCGCTTCCGCCGCCTTCAGCGCCACTTGGATGGCACGCTCGGCCAGGGGCTGGGAAATGGGGGCAGGGATGGTGGTGGTATCCAGAATGTGGTTGGTATGGACGTTCCAGGCCGGATCGAAGGTGGCGCACCCCCCGTCGAGACCACGGGCGACGATCACCGACACCTCGCCGGCGAAGTCGATGAAGCCTTCCAGCACCGCGGTGGCCCCGTCCATGCTGGCCCAGGCCTGATCCAGGTCGGTCTTGGCGGTGATCTTCACCTGGCCCTTGCCGTCATAGCCCAGCCGTGTGGTCTTCAGCACCGCCGGACGACCGATGCGTTCGACCCCGGCCTTCAGATCGGCGGCGGAATTGATTTCCGCCCACGGCGCGGTGGCGATGCCGATGCCGTTGAAGAAGCGCTTTTCGCTGATGCGGTCTTGGGCCACTTCCAGCACTTTCCACGACGGACGCACCGGCACCAGCGAGGTCAGCAGCCGCACCGAAGCCGCCGGAATGTTCTCGAACTCGAAGGTGACGACATCGACGGCGCGGGCGAAGGCTTCCAGCGCCTTCATGTCGTCATAGCCGGCGATGGTGGCGGTGGCCGCCACCTGCTCGGTCGGGCTGTCGACTTCCGGGGTGAAGACGTGGACGCGATAGCCCAGGCGGGCGGCGGCCAGGGCGGCCATGCGGCCCAATTGGCCGCCGCCGATGATACCGATGGTGCCGCCGGGGGGCAGGGGGGTGTTCATGATCTCAGACGACCAGATGCGGGTTGTCGGCATCGACGGGCATTTCCGCCACCGATTCGGTTTGGCGGGTGCGCCAGTCTTCCAGCCGCTGGGCCAGGCCCGGGTCCATCAGGGCGATGATCGACGCCGCCAGCAGGCCGGCATTGGTGGCTCCGGCCTTGCCGATGGCCAAGGTACCCACCGGCACGCCGCCGGGCATCTGAACGATGGAATGCAAGCTGTCGACACCCTTCAGCACCCGGCTTTCCACCGGCACGCCGAGCACCGGCAAGGTGGTCATGGCGGCGGCCATGCCCGGCAGGTGGGCAGCGCCGCCGGCACCGGCGATGATGACCTTGAGACCGCGAGCCTTGGCCCCGGTGGCATAGTCGTACAGCCGCTTGGGCGTGCGATGGGCGGATACCACGCGGGTTTCGTAGGAAACGCCGAGGTCCACCAGCACTTCTACGGCGTGGCGCATGGTCTCCCAATCGGATTGGCTACCCATGATGATGCCGATGACGGGGGTGCTTGGGCTCATATCCATTTACTTTCCGGGCCAGGAAAGGGACGGATTATAGAAATCGGCGTAAACCGTGCAAGCATTGCTTTGCTTGTGCTACACTTCGTGCTTGAACCGGAAGAACACCGGGGGGCGCCATGGGCGACGAGTACCGCACAGAAAAAGTGTCGCGAACCAGGGATATTCACGAATACGCGCGGGACGGGTATGACGGCCAGCGTCGCCATTTGCCGCCCCATGCCTATGAAAACCCGGTCAAATCCCCCGCGCACACGGCATCGGACGCGGCCCTGGTCCTGGGGCTGCCGGCGGATCGGCTGACCCCTGAAATCCTGGATGCCTTGCAGCCGCTTTTGGCCGAACTCGAGCGGTTGCGCTGGAAGGCCGAGCAATCCAACCGCCGCCAGACCTGGCTGGAACAGCAATCCGACCGCCATTCCGTCGTTCCCTGCCTGACCCGGCGTGCCTTCATGCGTGAGTTGGATGCCTATTTGGGCAGCGGCGGGCGTGGCGTCGTCGCCCTGTTGCAGGTGGCTGGGGTTGAGGCGCTTAGGCAATTGCACGGTCTAGCCGCCGGCGAAGGGGCGTTGCGCCATATCTGCGCCACCGTCATCGGCGCCCTGCGCACCACCGACATGGTCGGCTGCCTGGGCGGGTCGGACTTCGCCATTTTGTTGCCCGGCTCGGATTACGGCCATGCGCGTGACAAATTGGATGAAATCGTCGGCCACATGGCCGAGCCGCCCTTTACCTGGTTGGGCCAGCGTATCCCGTTGCAGCCGGCTTGGGGCTTGCATGTGCTTGGTGCCGGCGAGGGGGCGGAACAGGTGGTCGCCGCTGCCGACCGCCATCGCCGCGGCATGGGCTGAGAGCGCCCCTATCCCTTCGGCAGCAGTTTCAGCGATAACGGCCCGAGAACGGCGAAGCCCAGCATCACCATTGCCATGGGCAGGGCGGAATGAGCATGCAGCAGGCCGACCAGGGCCGAGGCGGCGGCGCCGATGGTGAATTGCAGCATGCCCATCAGGGCGGAAGCGGTGCCGGCGATGGCGCCACCCCGAGGGGCCATGACCAGTACCGAGGAATTGGGGGCGATGAAGCCCATGCAGGCGATGGTGGCGAACAGCGCTACCGACAACCCGATCACGCCGGCGAAATCGCTGGCGGCCACCGCCGCCAGCATGGCGGCCAGGGCCAGTTGTGCCCATTGCGCCACCGCCAGCACCTTGTGGCGATCCAGTCCATGCAGCACCCGGCCGTTGATTTGGCCGGCGATGATGAAGCCGAAGGCGTTGGCGGCGAACACCCAGCTGAATTGCTCCAGCGGCAGGTTGTGGTACTGGATCAGCACGAAGGGCGAGCCCGAAATGTATGTGAACAATCCGGCCATGCCGAAACTGCCGGCCAGGGCATAGGCCATGAACGAGCGGTCGGCCAACAGCCGGCCATAGGCGACCAGGGCACCGATGAAGCCGGAACGCCGGCGCAGATGCGGCGGGTGGCTTTCCGCCAGCCAGTGATGCAGCAGCACCAGGCATAGCCCGCCCATGATCGCCTGGGTGGCGAAAATCGAGCGCCAGCCCAGCAGATTGATCAACCAGGCGCCGGCCAGTGGGGCGATGATGGGGGCGGCGCCCATCACCAGCATCAGCGTGGCATAGACGCGGTGGGTCTCTTGCGGCGGGTAGAGGTCGCGCACCATGGCGCGACCGATGACGCCGCCGGCGCAGGCGCCGATGGCCTGAAAGAAGCGGGCGATGGTGAAGATTTCCACCGACGGCGCCATCATGCAGGCCAGGGACGACAGGGTGTGGATGATCAGGCCGGCATAAAGCGGCCCCTTACGGCCCCAACCGTCGGAAATGGGGCCGTACAGCGCCGGCCCCAGGGCAAAACCGGCGAGAAAGGCGGCCAAGGTAATCTGCACCTGGGTGGAACTGGCGGCGAAATCGGTCTGCATCTGCGGCAGTGCCGGCAGATACATGTCGATGGCCAGAGGGGCCAGGGCAGTGAAAATGCCCAGGATAATGATAATCAGTCGCGATGGCGCCGGCATGGGATGTCCTGGGCGAAAGGGCTTCGCCGCTGTCTGTTCAGGCGATGATGTCGGGAATCATCTGGTTTTCCAGCTTGGCGATCTGATCCTTGAGCGCCAGCTTGCGCTTTTTCAGCCGCTGCAACTGTAACTGGTTCTGCAAGGGATCGACGGCGATACGGTCGATGACATCGTTAAGATCACGATGCTCGGTCATCAGTTCCGCCAATTGGCGCCGGATTTCTTCGATGTTTTCGTCGATCATTATGAATTGGCGACACTTGCAGTCTGAAGCGTCGTTGACACTAGCAGAACTTGGCGTGAAACGGTATGGGTAAGGTCATGAACATTGCGGGGTGTCCTATGAGCAAGTCCAAGCGTATCGGCATTTTGACCAGCGGCGGCGATTGCGCCGGCCTGAACGCGGCCCTGCGTGCCGTTGTCCATCGCGCCATCCGGGGCTATGGCTGGCGGGTGTTCGGTATCCGCGACGGCAGCCTGGGGCTGATGAACCGGCCTTTGGATTATTGCGAATTCGACCTGTCGGTGGCCTCGGGCGAGATGTTGCGCATGGGCGGCACCATCTTGGGCACCATCAACAAGGGCGACCCCTTCGCCTATCCCATGCCCGACGGCACCACCAAGGACCGCTCGGCGGAATTCGTCGAGGGCTATAAGGAGCTGGGCCTGGATGCGCTGATCGTCATCGGCGGCGACGGCTCCATGCGCATCTTGAACAAGCTGTGCAAGCAAGGCGGCGTGCCCATGGTCGGCATCCCCAAGACCATCGACAACGACGTCGCCCACACCGACTATGCCATCGGCTATGTCACCGCGCTAGGCGTGGCGACCGAGGCCATCGACCGGCTGGCCCCCACCGCCGCCAGCCATCACCGTGTCATGATCCTGGAACTGATGGGCCGCGACGTCGGCCATATCGCGCTTTCCTCGGGCATCGGCGGTGGTGCCGACGTCATCTTGATCCCGGAAATCCCTTATACCTTGGAAGGCATCGTCGCCAAGCTGGCCGAGGTCAACCACGAGGGCCGCAACCACGCCTTGGTCGTGGTGGCCGAGGGCTGCAAGACCGAGACCGGCCTGCCGGTGACCCAGGTGCAGGCCGATGGCGAGTTCCGTTACGGCGGCATCGGCCAATATCTGGCCGCCCGCCTGGGCAAGATGATCGAGGCGGAAACCCGCGTCACCGTGCTGGGTCATGTGCAGCGCGGCGGCACTCCGGGCATGCGCGACCGTCTGGTCGCCTCGGCCTTCGGTGTCCACGCCGTCGACCTGATCGCCCAGGGCAAGATGGACCGCATGGTCGCCTGGCAGCATGGCCAGGTGGTCGACGTGCCGTTGTCGGAAATCGCCGGCATCACCCGCGCCGTCGACCCCTTCGGCACCATCGCTCACACCGCACGGGGCCTGGGCATCTATATCGGTGAGATGAAGGCGTAATTCGGCGTCGGCGCAGGCGGTGCTCCTGTCATCCAGCAGCAACCCGGATAGACGCGGATGGGCACGGATAAACACGGATGAAGAATTAAAATCCGTGTCTATCCGTGTAGCCGCGTAGCGGCATCCGCGTTCATCCGTGTTACGGCTGGTTTTGTCCGCCCCACAGGCGCACCCTCTATTCATTCCCCCCAGCGATTGATGCCGGCATCCAGGCCGAACAGATCCAGCGCCCGTCCGACGCTGTGCGCCACCATGTCGTCCAGGCTTTGCGGCTTGGCGTAAAAGGCGGGCAGGGGAGGGGCGATCACCGCGCCCATTTCCGCCAGTTGCAGCATGGTGCGCAGATGCCCGGCGTGCAGGGGGGATTCACGCACCATCAGCACCAGCCGGCGGCGTTCCTTCAAGGCGACGTCAGCGGCGCGGGTCAGAAGCGAGGTGGTGACGCCGCTGGCGATCTCGCTCATGGAGCGGATGGAACACGGCGCCACCAACATGCCTAGGGTGCGGAACGAGCCGGAAGCGGGGGCGGCGGCGATATCCTCGGCCCGGTGGCAATGATCGGCCAGGGCGCGCAGTTCGGCCACCTTCATGTCGGTTTCGTGGGCCAAGGTGATTTCCGCCGCCTTGCTGACCACCAGATGGGTTTCCACCCCCAGGCGTCGCAATACCCGTAAGGCCTGGATGCCATAGACGATGCCCGAGGCGCCGCTGATGCCGACCACCAGACGGGGCGGATGTACGTTCATCAAACTTTCTCCCAATGGATCGAAATAGGGGGTTGTCTTCGCGCCTGCAATACGGCATAAAGCACGATTTTTTTGCTGACAAGGCTTGGTCCGCTGTCTTACCCTATCCACCTTAGCCCATATGCAGGGAGGATTGTAATGAGCCTTCAGGACCGGATCGAGTCTTTGAAAGTCCGCCATGCCGCGCTTGATTCCGCCATCCGAGCGGAAGCGCGCCGTCCCTTTCCCAATGAAGGCCAGATCAATGATATGAAGCGCCAGAAACTGCGCATCAAGGACGAGTTGACGCGCTTTAGCAGCTCCAGTCCGCATTGATCGTCAGGAATCGTAAGCTGTTCAAGGCACCTGCCGGGCATGGCCCGGCGGGTGCTTTTGTGTTTTTAGTTTGCGATTGCAGGTTATTTTATTTCCGCATTCCGGTGATGAATTCCTGGGTTAAGACGACATATTGTGGCGTTGCAGCGGAAATAAGTGGGGTTCTGTTGCACTTACTCTCAATGTGCCTTTGCAAAAATTTCGCGTCTGGTGCATCTTTGCCGCCTCGAAGGGAGGGGCTGGACCCCAACCACGAGGATAGTTCGTTAAAGCAGAGGGAACGGCACCAATGACCAATGCGTATCAACAGGCTTACGAGCGCTCGCTGAAGGATCCCGAGGGATTCTGGGCTGATGCCGCCAAGGACATTCACTGGAACAAGACCTGGGACAAGGTTCTGGATGATTCGCGCAAGCCGTTCTATCGTTGGTTCACCGGTGGCGAGGTCAATACCTGCTACAACGCCGTCGATCGGCACGTCGAAGACGGTCGCGGCACCCAGGCCGCCATCATTTATGACAGCCCGGTCACCGATACCGTCCGTACCATCACCTATGCCGAGCTGAAGGATCAGGTGTCCAAGTTCGCTGGCTTGCTGCGCGGTCTGGGCGTGGACAAGGGCGATCGCGTCCTCGTCTACATGCCCATGGTGCCGGAAGCGGTGGTGGCCATGCTGGCCTGCGCCCGTCTGGGCGCGGTGCATTCGGTGGTGTTCGGCGGCTTCGCCTCGAACGAATTGGCCACCCGTATCAACGACGCCCAGCCCAAGGTGATCGTCTCGGCTTCGTGCGGCATCGAAACCGCCCGCGTCATTCCCTATAAGCCGCTGCTGGATCATGCCATCGATCTGGCCGATCACAAGCCGGCCCATACCGTCGTTTTGCAGCGCCCGCAAGTGGCCGCCGCCATGGTCGCCGGTCGCGACGTGGACTGGAGCGAGGCCGACAAGGCCGCCCCGGCCGAATGCGTGACCGTCGCCGCTACCGACCCGCTTTATATCCTGTACACCTCGGGCACCACCGGTCAGCCCAAGGGCGTGGTCCGCGACAATGGCGGCCACATGGTGGCGCTGAAGTGGACCATGAAGAACGTCTACAACATCGAGCCGGGCCAGGTGTTCTGGGCCGCGTCCGACGTGGGTTGGGTGGTCGGCCACTCCTACATCTGCTATGCGCCCTTGCTGCACGGTGCCACCACCGTGGTCTATGAAGGCAAGCCGGTGGGCACCCCCGATGCCGGCGCCTTCTGGCGCGTCATCAGCCAGCACAAGATCACCGCGCTGTTCACCGCGCCCACCGCCTTCCGCGCCATCAAGCGCGAAGACCCCAACGCCGAGCTTTTGCAGAAGTACGACATGAGCAGCCTGAAGGCGCTGTTCCTGGCCGGCGAGCGGTCCGACCCCGATACCATCAAGTGGGCGCAGACCAATCTGAAGGTTCCGGTGGTCGATCACTGGTGGCAGACCGAGACCGGCTGGGCCATCGCCGCCAATTGCCTGGGCCTGCACGAATTCCCGGTCAAGCCCGGCTCGCCGACCAAGGCCGCTCCGGGCTGGGATTTGCAGGTGCTGGACGAAGGCCATCACCAGTGCAAGCCCGGCCAGACCGGTTCGCTGGTGGTCAAGCTGCCGTTGCCCCCCGGCACCTTCTACACCCTGTGGAATGCCGAGCAGCGCTTCTTCGAATCGTACATGGCCGAATATCCCGGTTTCTACAAGACCGCCGATGCCGGCATGATCGATGAAGACGGCTATGTCTATGTCATGAGCCGTACCGACGACATCATCAACGTCGCCGGTCACCGTCTGTCCACCGGCCAGATGGAAGAAGTGCTGGCCAGCCACCCGGATGTGGCCGAATGCGCCGTCATCGGCGTCGCCGACCAGTTGAAGGGGCAGCTGCCGCTGGGCTTCATCTGCCTGAAGGCCGGCGTCACCAAGGCGGATGACGACGTCATCAAGGAAGTGGTCAAGCTGGTGCGCGAAGTCATCGGCCCGGTCGCCGCCTTCAAGAGCTGCACCGTGGTCAAGCGTCTGCCCAAGACCCGTTCCGGCAAGATCCTGCGCGGCACCATGCAGAAGATCGCCGACAACCAGGATTTCAAGATGCCGGCGACCATCGACGATCCGGCCATCTTGGAAGAAATCGACGAGAGCCTGCAAAGCATCGGTTATTCCAAGGCCCGCACCGAGGCGGTGGAATAAGCATCGTCAAGATATCCGAATAAAAACGGGGGGCTTCGGCCCCCCGTATTTTTTTGCGTGTCGAACCTTGGAAGGGTGGGCATGCCGCCCCTGCGCCTATTTTTCGCTTTTGAAAAAAGCAAACCCGCGCGGAAAGTTCGCTTCCCGCACGGGTTTTCCTTATTCAAATCGGGGAAAAGTACACCGGGGCGAAACCTGCGGACTTTTTCACGGATGACAAGGGGGGCCGAAGCCCCCCTTTTTCGCTTACTTCTTCTTGCCGTCGCTCAGCGGCAGCGCCACGTAACGCAGCGCCTGTGGGTTTTCCACCCGCAACAGCAGGAACTTCTGGCTCGACGCCTTCGCCGCTTCCACCGCCTTGGTCAGATCGGCGGGGTTGCGCACCGGCTTGTTGCCGGCCTCGATGATGACGTCGCCGGGCTTCATGCCCTTTTCCGCCGCCGGGCCGTCCTTGACCTCGGTCACCACCAGGCCGGCGGTGTCCTCTTCCAGGCCGAAGCGTTCACGCAAGGCCGGGTTGAGCGCCGACACGGTCAGGCCGGTACCGGCGATGACCTGGCCCTGGGCCTGGGTCTGCGGCTTTTCCGGTGACTTGCTGGCCACTTCCTCCGGCTCTTCCGGCAATTCACCCACCGCCACGTCGACGATGACGCGCTTGCCGTCGCGCCAGATTTCCACCGGCGCCTTCTTGCCGATGGCGGTTTCGGCGACGATGCGCGGCAATTTGCGCATTTCGGTGATGTCGCGGCCGTCAAACTTCAAGATGACGTCGCCGGGCTTCAGATTGGCCTTGGCCGCCGGGCCGCCGGCATTGACGGACGCGACCAGGGCGCCCTTGGATTCGGTCAGGCCCATGGATTCGGCCAGCTCCGGGTCCAGCGACTGGATGCGCACGCCCAGCCAGCCGCGCCGGGTGCGACCGAATTGCTTGAGGTCGTCGATCACCGGCTTGGCCAGGGTCGAGGGAATGGCGAAGCCGATACCGATGGAGCCGCCCGAGGGCGAGAAGATGGCGGTGTTGATGCCCACCACCTCGCCGGCGGAATTGAACAACGGTCCACCCGAATTGCCCCGGTTGATGGAGGCGTCGGTCTGGATGAAATCGTCATAGGGACCGGCATTGATGTCGCGGGCGCGGGCCGAGACGATACCGGCGGTGACCGTGCCGCCCAGGCCGAAGGGGTTGCCGATGGCCAGCACCCAATCGCCGATGCGCGACAGGTCGGAATTGCCGAACGGCACCGCCGTCAACGTCTTCTTGCCCGGATCGATCTTGAGGACCGCCAGATCGGTCTTGGAATCGCGTCCGATCAGCGTCGCCTTGTGGGTGGTGTCGTCATGCAGAGTGACGGTGATCTCGTCGGCGTCGGCGATGACGTGGTTGTTGGTGACCACATAGCCGGCGGCGTCGATGACGAAGCCCGAACCCAGCGAGGTGGCGCGCTTGGGCGCCGCGTCGGGGCGCGCCTGACGTTCCATGAATTCCTTGAAGAAATCCTCGAACGGCGAACCGGGCGGGAATTGCGGCATCTCGGGGATGCGCTCGGGGTTCTTGATGGTCTGGGTGGTCGAGATGTTGACCACCGCCGGCAGCAGCTTTTCCGCCAGATCGGCGAAGCTGCCGGGCGCTTCGCGCGCGGTGGCGGCGGCGGCTTGGGCGAAAATGGCCACGGCGGTGACGGCACAAACCATCAACCGGCGGGAAACTGTCATGGGATTGGGCACCAAAGGAACCCTCCTCAGTGAAAAGGAACGCGCTCGACGCTAACGTTTATAGGAAACTATGGCGTTATCAAGGCGGAATACCAAGTCTTGATAAGCTTGCCTCATCGAGACTTGGTTAGGCGCAAAGCGCCGCGCGGCTTATGCCGCGGGAGGCAAGGGTTGCGGAGCAACCCGCCCGCCGATTGAGGGCGCCGCTGATCGGGCCCGATCAGCGGGACATATGACGCAGCAGCCACAACCCGCCGATGGCGATTATGGCCGCCCCCAGGCCGATACGGCGCAAGGAGCCCGAGGGCATCAGGGCGATTTTCGCCATGGTCCGGCGCATGGCATCGGGGAAGGCCGCATAGGCGATTCCCTCGATGGCCACGGCCAGACACAGGGCGGTCAGGAACTCGGTCAACGGCGGTTGGGGCCGTTGAAGATGTCGAAAAATTCGCTGTTGGGCGACAGAACCATGGTGGTGTCCTTGGTCAGCGCCGTGCGATAGGCTTCGAGCGAGCGGTAGAACTTATAGAAGCGGGCATCCTTGCCATAGGCTTCGTTGAAGATGCGCGACGATTCGACGTCGCCCTTGGCGCGCAGGAAGTTGGCCTGACGTTCGGCCTCGGCCAGGATGACCGTCTTTTCACGGTCGGCGCGGGCACGGATCTGCTGACCCCATTCATAACCCTGGGCCCGCAGTTCCTTGGCCTGACGCTCGCGTTCCGACTTCATGCGGTCGTAGATGGACTGGCTGGTTTCTTCCGGCAGATCGGCCCGGCGGATACGCACGTCGGCGACGACGATGCCGTAGGCGGCGGAACGTTCACTGACTTCGCGCAGGATGTCTTCCATGATGCGGGTGCGTTCGTCCGACAACAGCGACGGCAGCATCACCTGACCCATCACCCGGCGCATGGCCGACGACACCACCTGCGACATCTGGCCCCGCGCGTTGGTCTCGTTCTTCAGCGCCTGATAGAACTTGAGCGGGTCTTCGATGCGGTAGCGGGCGAAGGTATCGACGACGATACGCTTGGAATCGCCCAGGATGATTTCTTCCGCCGGCGGGTCCAAGGGCAGCAGGCGCAGATCATAGCGCACCACGTCCTCGATGAACGGAACCTTGAAGTGCAGGCCCGGCTCCTTGATGGTGGCACGGTGGGCGCCCAGGCGCAGCACCAGGGCCTGTTCGGCCTGATTGACCACGTAAAGGGACGAGCCGGCGACGATCAGCAGGCCGCCGATGATGGCGGCGATGAAGGGCAGCGAACGCGGGTTCATTGGGCGGCTCCCTTCTTCAGGTCGTTGAGCGGCAGATAGGGCACCACGCCCTGGCCGTTCTTGGATTGGTCGATGATGATCTTGTGCGATCCCTTCATCACGTCTTCCATGGTTTCCAGGTACAGGCGGCGCTCGGTGACCTCGGGCGATTGCTTCCAGGCGTCGTAAAGCGCCATGAAGCGCTTGGTCTGACCCTGGGCCTGGTTGAGCACCTGTTCCTTATAGGCTTCGGCGTCCTGGACCATCTTTTCCGCCTCGCCGCGGGCGCGGGGGATGATGTCGTTGCGATAGGCTTCCGATTCGTTGCGGGCGCGTTCCTGGTCGGCACGGGCGCGCTGGACGTCGTTGAAGGCGTCGATGACCGCCGCCGGCGGCTCCACCTTCTGCAACTGCACCTGGGTGATCAGGATGCCGGCGTCATAGGAATCGAGCAGGCGCTGCAATTCCACCTTGGCGGCATCGGCGATGGGCTGGCGCTTGTCGGACAAAGCCGCCTGGATGGGGTTGCGGCCGATCATGTCGCGCATGGCGCTTTCGGCGGCGACCTTGACCGTGCCTTCGGGGTCGCGGATGTTGAACAGGTACTTGCCGGCGTCCTTGATCTGCCAGAACACGGTGAAGTCGGCCTCGACGATGTTTTCGTCGCCGGTCAGCATGCGGCTTTCCTCCGGCACATCGCGGCCCGAATTGCGCTCGAAGCGCGAATCGCCGACAGCGCGGAAGCCCAATTGCAGCTGGTTGATCTTGGTCACCTGCGGCAGCAGCACGCTTTCCATGGGATAAGGCAGGTGATAGCGCAGGCCCGGCTCGGTGGTGTCGACCCACTGGCCGAAGCGCAGGACCACGCCCTGCTGGTCGGGCTGAACCCGATAGATGCCGGTCGCCGCCCAGCCGGCGACGCCCAGCGCCACCAGCAGCAACAGGCCCTTGCCGCCCAGATTGCCCAGGCCGGCGCCGCCGGGCATGGCCTTGCGCAGCTTGTCCTGGCTGCGGCGGATCAAGTCTTCAATGTCGGGGCCGTTGTTGTTGCCGCCGCCGTTGCCGGGGCCACGGCCCCACGGGCCACCGCTATTGCCGCCGCCGCCATTGCCGCCGCTACCGCCACCGCCGCCCCAGGGGCTGCCACCGTTTCCACCGGAATTCCAAGGCATGCGCGTTCCTCTTGGTTCAATCGTCGTTCCTGGCCTTATAGGCCACCCATCCGCCCGGCGCAACGCACGCTGGCGAGCGGGGCGGGTTTGTGCCCATATGGAGCAACAATGACATGATTCAAGGCAGCGCGCTTGGGGGGCTTTCCAAAGTCAAGGCGGCTGCTTATATGAGTAAACTATTGTGCACCGGCTCGCCCTATCGCACTGCAACAAACAAAGAGGACGTTCATGGCCGTGATCTCCGAAAGCCAGGTTATTGAGGCGCTGAAGACAATCGTCGATCCCGACAAGGGAGCGGATATCGTGTCGCTGGGCATGGTGTCGGGTGTGGTGGTCAAGGACGGTCACGTGACCTTCGCCATCGAGGTCGAGCCCGAGCGCGGCCCCAAGCTGGAGCCCCTGCGCAAGGCCGCCGAAAAGGCGGTGCACGATCTGGCCGGCGTGCTGACCGTGTCGGCGGTGCTGACCGCCGAACGCCACGTCCATGGTGGCCCCAAGGGCGGTCACGATCATGGTCATGGCCAGCCGGGGGCGGAACGCCCGTTGCTGCCCGACGTCAAGGCGATCATCGCCGTGGCCTCGGGTAAGGGTGGTGTCGGCAAGTCGACTACCGCCACCAATCTGGCCATGGCGCTGTCGCAGCAGGGCCTGAAGGTCGGCCTGTTCGACGCCGATATCTACGGCCCCTCCATGCCGCGCATGCTGGGCATCGAGGGCGAGCCGGTCAGCCCCGACGGTCAGACCTTGCTGCCCATGGAAAGCTATGGCGTCAAGTGCATGTCCATCGGCTTCCTGGTGCCCGAGGACAGCCCGATCATCTGGCGCGGCCCCATGGTCATGGGCGCCATCCAGCAATTGCTGCGCGACGTCCAGTGGGGCGAGCTGGACGTGATGGTCATCGACATGCCGCCGGGCACCGGCGACACCCAATTGACCATCAGCCAGAACCTGCCGCTGACCGGCGCCGTCATCGTCTCCACCCCCCAGGACATCGCCCTGCTCGATGCCCGGAAGGGGCTCAACATGTTCCGCAAGGTGGATATCCCGGTGCTGGGGATCATCGAGAACATGTCCTATTACATCTGCCCGAAATGCGGCGACGAGGCCCATATCTTCGGCCATGGCGGCGCCAAGGCGGAAGCGGCCAAGCTGTCGTGCGACTTCTTGGGCGAAGTGCCGTTGGATATCGTCATCCGTGAAACCGCCGATCGTGGCGAGCCCATCGTCGTGTCCAAGCCGTCCAGCTCGCACGCCAAGGCCTATCGCGACATCGCCAAGAAGGTGTGGGACAAGGTGCAACTGATCCAAAGCGGCGCCAAGAAGGGGCCGAAGATCAGCTTCCAATAAGCCCACCTTAAGGGGATGCCGGACACGGCGTTTGCGCGCCTGCCCGGCATCCGCCTTGCCAATCTTTCGGCCTGTCTTCTGCCCTGGGAAAGCTGAATGCTGCGTGCCCTGACCGTCTTGCACCCCGCGCTTGGGCACTTGACCCGGGGGCGGGCCTTTGCTCTGTCCTTCACCATCCTGCTGGTTCTGGTGGCGGCGCCGATTCTGTCGGACCCGTTGCCGCCGTTGACGGATTACGTCAACCATCTGGCCCGTATGCATGTGATGGCGGAGATGGGCGGCAATCCCATTCTGGCCGGTTTCTATGAAGTCCGCTGGGCCGTGATCCCCAATCTGATCATGGATGTGCTGGTGCCGCCGCTGGTGCACGAGATGGGGGTGCTGCACGCCGGTCAGGCCTTTCTGCTGTTGATGGTGGGGCTGCTGGTGACCGGTCCCATGGCCATTCACCGGGCCCTATGGGGGCGGTTTTCACCGTGGCCCTTGCTGGCTTTCCCGTTGGTCTATAACGGCATCTTCCTGTATGGGCTGGTCAATTATCTGCTGGGCACCGGCATCGCCCTGTGGGGCGTCGCCTTGTGGATCGCCTTGCGCGACCGCTCGCCCTGGCTGCGTGGCGCGGTGTCGCTGGTCGTGGTCCTGACCTTGTTCCTGTGCCACCTGTTCGCCGTCGGCCTTTATGGCATGACCTTGCTGGCTTTCGAGGCTTGGCGGCTGTGGCGGCGTCGTGATTTGACCGTCGGCCCGCTGCTGGCCGATCTGGCCGCCTTCGGCCTGCCGTTTCTGCCGGTCGTGCCGCTGATTTTAGCCAGCCCCACCTTGGGGCTGTCGCATGAAATGCTGTGGGAATCACGCGGCAAGCTGGAAGGTCTGTATCTGGCGGTGGAATTGTATCGTGACAGCGTCGACATGCTGTTTGCCGGCATCATCATCGGCGCTGGCCTGTGGCTGGGGCGTCGGGGCGCCTTGGGGCTGCATCCCGCCGGCTTGACGCTGTTGTGCCTGGGCGCCTTGGTGTTTCTGCTGATGCCGCGTCAGTTGTTCGGCTCGTGGATCGCCGATCAGCGACTGCCGGTGGCGCTGTTTTTCCTGGTGCTGGGCTTTCTGACGCCGGACCTGAGCGGGCGGTTTTCGCGCCGGGTGTTCTACCTGTGCCTGTGCGGTCTGACGCTGGCTCGGGTCACCGAGGTATTGGTCAATTGGCGGGATCTGGCCCAGGTCACCGATGACATGAGTTTGGCGGTGTCGGCCATGCCCATGGGCAGCACCGTGCTGGTGGCCGAGGCCGACGCGCCGACGGTCACCCCGGCCTTGACCCAGGCGCTAAGTCATGCGCCGCTGATCGCGGTGCTCACCCGCGATGCCCTGGTTTCAACCATCTTTTCGGTGCCGGGTAAGCAAATCCTCAACATTCATCCCAGCCATGCCGATCTGGTCGACCGTGAGGACGGTTCACCGCCTCGGGTCAGTCAATTGATCGCCACCGCCGAGGATTCCACCCCTGGCGGCGCCCGCTTCTGGGATTTTTGGCCCGGCCATTATGATTTCGTCATGATCCTGTACACCGATCCCGGTGCCGCCAATCCCGATCCCGATGACTTGGCCTTCGTCGCCGAGGGGCGTGGCTTCCAGTTGTACCGGACGGTGCCCAGGGGGTAGGCTTCCATTGAAAAACTCAATGGCTTTTATTTAATCCATTGAGTTTCTTCCGCACTCCGCGATTGCTAGGGTCCGCCCCGACGCCGGAATGGTCCGGCGGTCCATGGGGGTGGTGCCATGGCCATCGATCCGGTCATCCTGTTCTTCGTCCTCGGCGTCGCCGCCGGCCTGATGCGGTCCGAACTGCGCCTTCCGGCGCCGGTCTACGAGCTGGTCAGCATGATTTTGCTGCTGTCCATCGGCCTGAAGGGCGGCGTCGAACTGGCCCGCCAGCCGGCCTTGGACCTGATGCCGCAAATAGCGGCGGTGACCGTCATGGGCATCGTGCTGACCTTGCTGGCCTTTCCGTTGCTGCGCGGTCTGGGGCGGTTTTCCCGCGTTGACGCCGCCGCCATCGCTGCCCATTACGGCTCGGTCAGCGTCGGTACCTTCGCCGTGGCGGCGGCCTATCTGACCTATCGCCAGATCGGCTTCGAGCAGCACATGCCCCTGTTCGTGGTGGTCTTGGAAATTCCCGCCATCATCATCGGTGTGCTGCTGGCCAAGGGATTGGGGCGGCAACAGGCCTGGGGCCGCATGTTGCACGAGGTGTTGTGCGGCAAAAGCATGGTGCTTCTGGTCGGCGGTCTGCTGGTGGGCTGGGTCGCCGGCGAGGATGGGGTGCAGTCGATCAAGCCCCTGTTCTTCGATCTGTTCAAGGGCGTGCTGGCCCTGTTCCTGCTGGAAATGGGACTGATCGCCGCCGGTCATGTGGGCGGGTTGTTGCGGCAGGGCCTGTTCCTGCTGGGCTTCGGCATGGCCATGCCGCTTATCGGCGCGGTGGTGGGAACCATGGTCGCCCTGGGCTTGGGCTTGTCGTTGGGCGGCACCGTGCTGCTGGCGACCATGGCGGCCAGCGCCTCGTACATCGCCGCCCCCGCCGCCTTCCGCCTGGTGGTACCCGAGGCCAAGCCGGCCTTTTCGCTGGCCACTTCCCTGGGGGTGACGTTTCCGTTCAATATCGTCCTCGGCATCCCGCTGTATCATTGGATGGCCGAGCGGGCGCAAATGATGAAAGGAGTATGGTGATGACCGCCGAGGAGGGGCCGGCCAAACTGGTCAGCATCGTCACCGAGGCGGCGGTGGAAACGCTGCTGCTGCGGGAAATCGAGGCCATGGGCATCGACGGCTATACCATTGCCGACGTGCGCGGACGGGGAACGCGGGGCCGCCGCTCCGGCAGTTGGGACGCATCGGCCAGCATTCGCGTCGACGTGGTCTGCGCCCCTGTCCGGGCCGAGGCCTTGGCGCTCAGGGTCAAGGAACGCTTCGCCCCCGGCTATGCCTTGTTCATTTTCATCTGCGACGCCTGGGTGCCCTGATGCCCAGGCCGCTGCCCCCCTTCGACCTGGATTTGCTGCGTACTTTCGTCACCGTGGTCGAGGCCGGTGGCTTCACCCGTGCCGCCGCCCGCCTGGACCTGACCCAGTCGACGGTCAGCATCCACATTCGCCGTCTGGAAGACGGCCTGGGCCAACGCGTGTTCGTGCGGGACCGTCGCCAACTGGCCCTGTCCGCCACCGGCGAGATTCTGTTGCCCATGGCCCGGCAGATGCTGGACTTGGCCGATGCCGCCCGCATCCGCCTGCTGGAGCCCGATATCGGCGGCACCGTGCGGCTGGGCACGCCCGAGGATTTCGCTACCCTGCATCTGCCCGACGTGTTGTCACGCTTCGCCCGCGTCCATCCCCAGGTGGCGCTCGAGGTCAATTGCGACTTCACCGCCAACCTGTTGGACGGTTTCGCCAAGGGCCAATACGATCTGATATTGTGCAAGCGCGAGCCGCAGGGGCCGTCCGGCGGCATCAACGTCTGGCGCGAGCCCCTGGTCTGGGTCGGGCCGGAACGGCTGCGTCTGGACGATGATCAATCCATCCCGCTGGTCCTGGCCCCCAGTCCCGATATCTACCGCCGCCGTGCCTTGGCCGCCCTGGAACAAAGCGGGCGGCGCTGGCGTGTCGTCTATACCAGCCCCAGCCTGGCCGGGGTGCAGGCGGCGGTGCGGGCCGGGTTGGGTTTTACCGTGCTGGCCAAGGAAACCGTGGCTCCCGGTCTGGTCATGGTCGGGCCGGAACGCGGCTTGCCCGAACTGGCCGACACCGAGATCGCCCTGTACCGGGCGCCGGGAACGCCGTCCAAGGCGGCGGCATTGTTGGCCGAACACATCGTCCGTTCGCTCGAGGCGTCCGAGGCCTGACACTTCCACCCGATTGTCGCACGCGAGGGGTGGCGCTTGTCGCCGCGCTGCACTATATTGGTTTTGCCGGGTTCGCCCGGCTATGGCGCTAAACGTCTTGTGGAATAGGCCTTGCGGACCCGGGGGCGGTACCCGGCGCCTCCACCAAACCATCCGAGGTTACGATCGGACGATTGGGGGCGAAATAGGATCGACGCGGGTAGTAAAGACTTGGCTTGTGCTCGGCATGGTACCACCGTTATCGGGCTAAATCTCACAAGTGCCAACGACAACGTTGAACTTGCCGCTGCGGCGTAATCCGTAAGCGCGGTCCGGGGGGAACCGGGCAACAGAACTCCCCCCACTTACTGTTTGGCCGGTGCGGGACTGAGGGTCCATGAGCGAAGACACGCTGCGTTACGATAAAATGGTGGAAGACGCCCTGCGCGGCGTGGTGCGCGAAGCCCTGACGATCACCGCGCGCGACGGTCTGTTCGGTGATCACCATTTCTATATCACCTTCCGCACCCGCTTTCCCGGAATCGGCATGGGCGATCACATCCTCGCCCGCCACCCCGAGGAGATGACCATCGTCCTCCAGCATCAGTTCTGGGGGCTCGAGGTCGACGAGACCTTCTTCCGCGTCACCCTGTCGTTCTCCGGCAAGTCGGAAACCCTGATCGTGCCGTTCGCGGCGGTGACCGGTTTCGCCGATCCGTCGGCCAAGTTCGGCCTGCAATTCCAGGCCATGGACGGCGATGACGACGACGAGGCCGAGGACGAGGCGGTTGAGGCCGAGGCCGAGGAAACCGCCGCCACACCGGTAACCGACATCCCCGCCGATGCCGAGGGCAAGGTCGTCGCCCTGGATGCTTTCCGCAAGAAGTAAAGCCAGCGCGCGTCCAATACTTGACGCATGACTGAAAAAGGTGTTTGACGAAGGGCGACACGCCTACCCGTCGGGGGTGGGGTGTGCCCACCCGTTTCCACGCCGGCCCGAGGACGCAAGAAAGCCATGACCGATTTTGTCTATCAGGAGCTGTTTCCGCTTTCCCACGACGACACGCCCTATCGCAAGATCACGACCGACGGCGTCGGAACTGCCAGCTTTAACGGCCAGGACGTGGTCACAATCGCCCCCGAGGCCATCACCCGGCTGACCTTTGAAGCCATCAAGGACACCTCGCATTTGCTGCGCCCGGCCCATCTGGCCTCGCTGCGCGCCATTCTTGATGATGCCGAGGCTTCGGCCAACGACAAGTTCGTCGCCTATGATCTGCTGAAGAATGCCTGCATCGCCGCCGGCGGCACCCTGCCCATGTGCCAGGACACCGGTACCGCCATCGTCATGGGCAAGAAGGGCCAGCGCGTCTGGACCGGCGGCAGCGACGAAGCGGCCATCAGCAAGGGCGTGCAACAGGCCTATACCGACCTCAATCTGCGCTATTCGCAGACCGCCGCGCTCAACATGTATGACGAGGTCAACACCGGCACCAATCTGCCGGCGCAGATCGATTTGTTCGCCACCGAGGGCGATGCCTACAAGTTCATGTTCATGGCCAAGGGCGGCGGCTCGGCCAACAAGACTTTCCTCTATCAGCAGACCAAGGCGTTGCTGAACCCGGCATCGCTGCTGAAATTCCTGGATGCGCAGATCCGCACCCTGGGCACCTCGGCCTGTCCGCCCTATCACTTGGCCATCGTCATCGGCGGCCTGTCGGCGGAAATGACCCTGAAGACGGTCAAGCTGGCCAGTGCCAAGTATCTGGACAGCCTGCCGACCAGCGGCAACGACCAGGGCCGCGCCTTCCGCGACCTGGAACTGGAGCAGGTGGTGTTGAAGATGACCCAGGACATGGGCATCGGCGCCCAGTTCGGCGGCAAGTATTTCTGCCACGATGTCCGCGTCGTTCGCCTGCCGCGCCACGGTGCGTCGTGCCCGGTGGCCATCGGCGTGTCGTGCTCGGCCGATCGTCAGATTCTGGGCAAGATCACCAAGGACGGCGTCTATGTCGAGGCGCTGGAACGCGATCCCGCCAAGTATCTGCCGGAGGTGGACGCCAGCAAGCTGTCGGGCGAGGTGGTCAAGATCGACCTCAATCGTCCCATGGATGAAATCCGCAAGACCCTGGCCCAGTACCCGATCAAGACCCGCGTCTCGTTGACCGGCCCGATGATCGTCGCCCGCGACATCGCCCATGCCAAGCTGAAGGAACGTCTGGACCGGGGCGAAGGCCTGCCGGAATACTTCAAGCAGACGGGTGTCTATTACGCCGGCCCGGCCAAGACGCCGACCGGCATGGCCTCGGGCTCGTTCGGCCCGACCACCGCCGGGCGCATGGATTCCTATGTGGATCAGTTCCAGGCCGCTGGCGGTTCCATGCTGATGATCGCCAAGGGCAACCGCTCGAAGGCGGTGACCGAGGCCTGCCAGAAGCATGGCGGCTTCTATCTGGGCTCCATCGGTGGCGCCGCCGCCCGTCTGGCCCAGGACTGCATCAAGAAGGTGGAAGTGGTGGAATACCCGGAACTGGGTATGGAAGCCATCTGGCGCATCGAAGTGGTCGATTTCCCCGCCTTTATCGTCGTCGACGACAAGGGCAACGACTTCTTCGCCGAATTCGCCCACTGATCGGTATTGTTACCCGGGGAAAAGTCCTTCGTTTCGCTCGAAGGGCTTTTCCCCATTGGTTTAAAAGGCGAAAATAGGCCTGGGGTGGCGCCTTCCGCCTATTTTTCGCTTTTACGTTTTACCGCCTTTGCCGAGCAAAGGCGGGAGAAAGACTGAAACCCGCGCGGAAAGCTTGCTTGAGCACGGGTTTTCCCGATCCAAATCGGGGAAAAGTACACCGAGGCAAAGCCGAGGGACTTTTTCACGGCCAACTCACCCCATCAGCCACTTGACCAGGATGGGCGCCAGCAACGCGGTGGCGATGCCGTTCAGGCCCATGGCCAAGCCGGAAAACGCCCCGGTCACTTCCCCCATCTGCAAGGCTCGGGCGGTACCGATCCCATGTGAGGCGGTGCCCATGGCGACGCCGCGGGCGCGGTCGTCGGTGATGCGCAGGCGGTCCATCAGCCAGCCACCGCCCACCGCTCCGATGATGCCGGTCAGGATGGCCAACACGGCGGTCAGCGACGGCAGGCCGCCGATCTGTTCGGCGATACCCATGGCGATGGGCGAGGTCGCCGATTTCGGCGTCAGCGACATGATGGTTTGCCGCGACGCCCCCAAGGCCCAGCCCAAGGCCAACGACGCCAGGATGGCCGCAACCGATCCCGCCAGCAATCCGACCAGCAGGGCCAGGAATGATTGCCGCAGCCGGTTCAACTGCTTGTAAAGCGGAATGGCCAGCGCCACGGTGGCCGGGCCCAGGAGAAAATGAATGATCTGGGCGCCCGAGAAATAGCGGGCGTAATCGATGCCGGCCACGGTCAGGACAGTCGATAGGGCGGCGATGGACAGCAAGACCGGGTTCAGCAGCGGCATCATGCCAGAGCTTCGCCACAGCCAGTGCGCCGCCTGATACACCACCAGGGTCAAGGTCAGCCAGGTCAGCGGATTGCTGTGCAGATGGGTCCACAGCGCGGTCATGGCTTGGCCCTGCCGCGCAACTTCAACAATGCCGCCATGGTCAGGCCGGTGACGGCGATGGTGATGGCCGTCCCCAACAGCAGCGCGGTGGAAATGGGCAGCCATTCCGCCGCGATCAGCTTGGCATGCACCACCACCCCGGTGCCGGCGGGAATGAACAAAAGCGACATATGCGACAACAGGAAAGCGGCGCTTTTGTCCAACTCGGCGGGCAAGCCGCGACGGATGAGCAGACCGACGAATAAGATGGCCATGCCGATCACCGGGCCGGGGACCGGCAGCGAGAAAAGCTTGGCGATGGTCTCGCCGGCCAACTGGCACGCCAGCAAAACCGTGATAGAACCAAGAATGCTCATGGCGTTATTCCAAAACCATCGGCTCGGGGGCAATGGATATGCAGGATTATATTGGTGCCATTGCTGGTGGTCTGACCACTTTGGCCTTCGTCCCGCAGGTGGTCAAGACTTTGAAGACCCGCCAGACCCGCGATATTTCCACCGCCATGTGGCTGTTGTTCTGCGCGGGCGTGGCGCTGTGGCTGATCTATGGGCTGATGCTGGGGGCGTGGCCGGTGATCGTGGCCAATGCCGTCACCTTGGTCCTGGCCGCCACCATCCTATGGGTCAAGCTGTCCAATCGTCACCGCGACGCCGATCAGGAATGCGGCACCCGGACCAGCTTGAACCAGTAATTGCCCAACTGATTGATGGCGTGGATGAACTGCTCCAGGTCCACCGGCTTGGTGACATAGCCGGCGGCACCCAGCTTGTACGAGGCGATGACGTCCTGTTCCACGTCCGAGGTGGTGAGGATCACCACCGGGATATCCGACAGATTGGGATCGGCCTTCATGGCGGTCAGAAACTCGCGCCCGTTCATGCGTGGCATGTTCAGGTCCAGCAGGATCAGGTCCGGGCGCAGGCCATCCGTGAAGTTTTGCCCCTGCTGGCGCAGGTAATCCAGCGCCTCAATGCCGTCGGTGACGTGATGCATGGACACGGCAAAGCGGTTTTCTTCCAGGGCGGCGCGGGTCAGATGGGCATCGACCTGGGAATCCTCGACCAGCAGGATATGGAAATGGGTGTCGATATGACCGGTCACGGTGCTTCTCCAGGCAGATCAAGAACGATTTGAATGCCGCCCAAGGGAGAATCCTCGATGGCGACATGACCATCACAACTAGTAACGATACGACGGACCACCGCCAATCCCAAGCCGGTTCCCGGGCGGCTGCCCGCCTGGGCGTGCAGGTGTTCAAAAACTTCCAACACGCGGGCGCGGAAATCGACCGGAATACCTGGTCCGTTGTCGGCGATGCGCAAGATGGCGCGGCCATCGCGAGTTTCGCCGCTGATGGCGATGCGCGGTGGGGTATCGGGGCGGGCGTGGCGCAGGCAATTGTCCAACAGCGCGTTGAGCAGATAGCGCAGGCGCGGTGTATCCATGTGGATTGTCGGCAGGGGCGCCACAATCAACTCGGCCTGCTGTTCGGCGAAGCGGGCGCGCAGATCGTTGCGGATCTGCTCGATCATGCGGGCCGGGTCGAGGGCGGTGATCGGCCCCAAGGGCGAGGCGGCGGCCAGATAGACCTGGACGTCACGCACCAGGGCGTGCAGATAGCCGGCCTGCTCCTCGATGGTGCTGAGGGAAAAGGCGATGTTCTCGTTGGCCTGATTGGGCAGCAGCTTGTTCAGACGCTGCGAGAACACGATCAGGCGGCGGGTCGGTTCCTGCAGGTGGTGGGCGGCGATTTCGGCGAAACGCTGAAGATCGGCGTTGGCGATGGCCAGCTTTTCCTCGGCCCGGCGGCGGGTATGGGCTTCGTGCGCCACTTCCTTCAACGCCGAATGGCGCCGCATGACGGCGATGACCAGGGCGACGATCAGCACCGTCTGCATGGCCAGACCCAAGGTCATCCAAAAACGCAGGCGGCTTTGCGCCTGGGTGGCCTCGGCGGTGCGGCGGGTGACCAATTCCTCCAGCCGCATGCGATAGGCGGCAAGCTCGCCATCGGCCACCGCCTTGCCGGTGATGTCGTGGACGATGGACAGCAACAGCGTGCGACCGCCGGTATCGCGCAAGGGGGCGGAGTAAACCTCGACCGTACGCAGGTCGCCACTGGCCAGACGGTGCGGGAAAATGAAGTAATTGCGCTTTTCCACCTTGGCGCGGCGCCGTTCCGCCGCCACCTCGTCCTGGCCCAGGGTGTTGAGATCCTGGACGCTCATGCTGCGCAATTGCGGCAGGTTGTAGCCGTAAAAGCGGCTGGCAGCATCATTGGCATCGACGATCGCCCCGGTTTCGGGCTCGATCAACAGCATGACCATGTTGTGGTCGTTGAGCGTGCTGGACAGCAAGGTGCTGATGCTGGCGTCCGCCCGCGCCGGCAGGGCCAGTCCCAACCACATCATGGCGGTCGTCAGGCAGATCAGCAGCCGCCCCGGCCAAATCCGCACCATGCGCATCCCAAAAAAAATAGCGGCCCGGAATGGGTCGCGACCAACGGGTAGCATAACAGAGCCGATCGTCAGGGCCAAATAAAGGATTTAGACGATGTTGGGGCGCAGGGCGGTCAACCAGCGTTCCAAGGTCAGCACGTGCTCGGCTTCCTCGGTGGCGAAGGTGCGGGCCAGCCGCCGGGTTTCGCCGTCGGTGGCGGTGACGGCGATGTGATTATAATATTCCCAGCCGCGGCGCTCGTTGGCGATGGCCAGCCCCAAGGCCTGTCTGACCGAGGTGGTGGTGCCGACCAGGCTGGAATCGCCCACTTCCGGCGGTTCGGGGGTGGTCCACTCATATTGCCAGGGCTGCAACACCGGCAAGGGCACATGCGGCTTGGCGATGGCGTTGATCTCGTCGGCATGCATGCGCGAGAAATCGGCCATCTTGCCGAACAGCGCCGCCGTATCGTGGTTTCCGGCCAGATCCAGATGGCGGGCAAGCTCGCCATATCTTTGGCTCGCCTGATTTTCCAGGGCCAAGGCGTGAGCGAGGAAATGGGCCAGTTCCGTCATCGTCTGCATTCTCCGGTGGCGTCGCCCTGATATATGGGGGCATTGCTGCGGGGTTGCAAATGCGACCAGCCAAGCCACAATGAAAACAGAAGCGATCAACCGCCACGGGGACCGGGCATGGAACACACCGAACTGTTCGAGCGTCTGGCCTTGGCCCTGGCCATCGGTTTGCTGATGGGGGTCGAGCGCGGCTGGGACAAGCGCGAAGACCCCGACGGCCATCGCGCCGCCGGCATCCGCACCTTTTCCCTGATCGGCCTGTTCGGCGGCGTCGTCGGCTGGTTTTCCCTCAGCGTCGGGCCGCTGGCCCTGCTGGGCGGCTTCGTCGCCGTGTCCGCCATCATCGTCTCGGGCTACATCATGCGGGCGCGGACCAAGCCCGAGGTGGGCTTCACCACCGAAATCGCCGAGCTGACCGCTTTCGCCCTGGCCGCCCTGGCCGCCATGGGCGAGGGGCAGGCGGCGGCGGCCGGCGGTGTCGTCGCCACCGCCTTCCTGGGGGCCAAGGAGGTTCTGCATTCCTGGATCCGTCGGCTGGAACTGCTGGAACTGCGCGCCGTCATCAAGCTGTTGCTGATTTCCGTGGTGCTGCTGCCGGTGTTGCCCAACCAAGGCTATGGCCCGGGCGAGGTCTTGAACCCGTACAAGCTGTGGCTCTTGGTGGTGATGGTGGCCTTTATCTCGTTCCTGGGCTATTTCGCCATCAAGATCGCCGGGCCGCGCATCGGCAGCCTGTTGACCGGCGTGTTCGGCGGGCTGGCCTCGAGCACCGCCCTGACCGTGTCCTTCGCCCGCATGGGCAAGACCTCGCCGGGCATGCAGCCCTTGCTGGCGGCGGGGATCACCGTGGCCAATTCCACCATGTATCTGCGCCTGTGGGCCATCGTCTTCATCCTCAACCAGCCCATCGGCATCCAATTGGCGCCGGCCTTGGGGGCCATGGCGGTGGCCGGTTTCATCGGCTCGTGGCTGTTGTGGCGCGCGCGCGAGGATGAAAGCAAGCCGGGCGCCACCACGCTTTCCAATCCATTCGAGCTGGGCATGGCGGTCAAGTTCGCCGTCCTGCTGGCCCTGGTGATGATTGCGTCCAAGCTTCTGCAAAGCTGGGCCGGCACCGCTGGTGTCTATCTGCTGTCGGCGGTGGCCGGTCTGGCCGATGTGGACGCCATCGCCCTGTCCATGGTGCAGATGGGCGGGCGCGATGTGGCCTTGACGGTGGCGGCCACCGCCATCACCATCGCCGCCTTCGTCAATACCGGCGTCAAAGTCGCCCTGGTCGGCGGATTGTGCGGTGGCATGATGACCTGGCGGGTGGGCTGGGTCATGCTGGCTACCGTGCTGTGCGGCGGTTTGGGGCTGGTGGCCGGACGTCTGTTGCTGCAAGGAGTATGATGAACGCGCTCGATCACGCCATTGTCGCTTATTGGCGCCAACCCGACCCACGGCGATTGCTTGATGTGTTCATCACTCAGCCCTTGGCCGAGGATTGGCGGGCCGAGAACGTGCTGACCGTGCCGGTTTTTCTGTCGCATCTGCTGGATGCCGATCCATCCTTGGGGGCAATCCTGGTGGACGGTGTACGCGGCGGCGACCCGGTCAAGGTGGAGATCGTCGCCCAGGCCCTGAACTACAGCCACATCCCGGCGCGGACGCGGTTGATGGAAAAGCTGGTGGGGGAGGCGGCGGCGGCGTCCATGGACGCGGACGGCGCCGATTTCGCCGCCCTTTCCCCCACCCACCCGGTGCATGTGGATATGCTGTGGGTGTCGTTCTTCGCCACCGGTGTCACCGCCTATCTGGATCGCATCACCGGCTTGTTGGATGGCTGGCTGCCGGAAAACCAGTTGCAGGATCTGCTGTCCCGCGCCGCCACCCAGCCGGACATCCAGGCCCAGGCCTTGGCCGGTCTGCTGGCCAAGGCGGCACAAATGACGCTGACCGCCCATGGCCAGGATTGCCCGCCGGTGCGCGCTGCCCTGGAACGGCGGGCGGCGGCCATGGATGGGCTGGGGGCGGCCCTGGCGGCGCGTATCGCCGCAATTCTTTAAGATCGGCGCGTATCGCCGCCGGTTTTATTCCGGAAAATCGGCGGGGGCCGGGTATTTGCTCTGGCGGACATCCAGTTCGGCCAGATGCAGGCGCTTGCGCTCGGCCATTTTGGTCGCTTCGGCCCGACCGGTGTCGGTTTCCGCCAGCGCTTCCAGAATCTCCAGATGGGTCAGCATGGCGTATTCCATGTCGAGAGCCAGTTCCAGCACCTGCCAATTATCCAGTTCCAGCCCATCGGCGGGGAAGGGGGGCTCCATCCGGGCGGTATCGGTGGGGGCCGAGGCGGTACCGGAAAAGGTCTTGGCCCGCCGCCGCGCCGCCGCCGCCAGATTGCGCAAGGTGACAGCCGCGTCCGGGGCGGTGATCAGATCGACGGCGATGGCCAGTTGGTCATAACACAGGGCGGCGCCTTCCTCCATGCGGCGGACGGCGTCGTGAATGTCTTCCACGCTGTGGACTGCCCCTGTAACGGCGAACACCTTCTGCCGTGCTCCCTTCCCTCTTATGTTCTTTCTAGCCGTCCAGGGGGACGGACGCAATTATGCTATGCGTCGAGCGTGTTTAAGAAAATGCTGAATGTCATTGTCAACCGGGGGGCGGAATGGCTATACGCATGGTCAGATAGCCGTCCACAAGGGGGGATGCCAACGCGTATCCTGGATGGCCGACGGGGTTTAAAGGAGAGGAAAAGATGTCGCTGAAGATCACCGAAGATTGCACCAGCTGCGATGCCTGTGTTTCGGTCTGCCCCAATACCGCCATTTCCGCTGGTGAAGTGATCTATGTCATCGAAGAAGATCGCTGCACTGAATGCGTCGGCGCCGAAGACACCCCGCAATGCCAGTTGGTCTGCCCCGCCGATTGTATCGTCATCGGCACCGAGGAAACCCCGGATCAGTTGCAGGCCAAGTACGAAGCCTTGCACGGCTGAGATTCCGCCGTTCCTAATGAAAACCCCGGACCTGATCGGTGCCGGGGTTTTTTATTGCCGCCTGAGGGGAAAATAAAGAAGGAGGGAGTCCGGCCCCCCAGACTCCCTCCTGTCCCCGCGCCCAATGGGGGTGTCGACACATGGGGCGGGAACATCGTGTGGATTACGCCGCCCGGCGATGGGCGGCGCCCCCGAATTCATCCCAATCGGTACCGCGCAAATGCGACACCAGATGGCACACCAGATTGAGCATCAGTACCGACGCCACGTCCTGGCCCTGGTTGAACAGGGTGCGGATGTGCTCAAGCACCGACAAAAAGCGTTCATGCTCGGCCATGTGTTCGGACAGGTTGGGGGAATTGAGCAGGCGCAGCAGCGATTCTTCTTCGCTGAATTGCTGCCGCAATCGGTGTTCCAGCACCGGCAGCAGGCCGGCGACCTCGCCGTCGCGGTGGGCCCGGCTGGTGGCCATGTTCAGTCGGTTGATGGCGTCGATGACCAGGGCGTGCCCCTCGTCCACGGCCTTGTATCCCAGGCTGTAATCGTCGTTCCATGTCACCAGCATGATCGTCACCTTGATCTTCCGAACTATCCATTCCCTCAACACGGCGGAGAATGGCCGAGATCACAGGCCGTAACAATCAGGTGCTGACCCTAATAAACCTACATTTATTATTGAAGAATTCTTAAAGCTAAGGTGTTTCACCTATATCCAAAAGAGTAGAGGGGCCGAAGCCCCTCTGTCTTGTCTGGTCAGACCACCCGGAAGTTCTTGAACTGCCACGGGTCGTCGCGGTCCAGATCCTCGGGGAACAATTCCTCGCGCCGCTCCAAGGGGGTCCAGTCGGTATAAACGCCGACCACCGGCCCCAGATAGGGACGGGCGATCTCCAGGCAGCGTTGGAAATCCATTTCGTCGGGTTCGACCAGACCAAGCCTGGGGTTTTCCAGCGCCCACACCATGCCGGCCAGGATGGTGGCGGTGACTTGCAGGCTGGTGGCGTTGTTGTGCGGGCACAATTCGCGCGCTTGGTGGATGGACAATTGCGAGCCGTACCAATAGGCGCCCTTGGCGTGGCCCATCAACAGCACACCCAGTTCATCGACGCCGTCGGTGATCTCTTTCATCATCAGCCGTTGCTTGGGCTGTTGCTGCCAGGTCTTGCCGGCCAGTTCGTGCACTGACAGCACCGCGGCGTCGCACGGGTGATAGGCGTAATGGACGGTGGGGCGATAGCGCAGGGCATCGCCGTCCTTCAAGGTGAAGTAATCGGCGATGGAAATGGATTCGTTGTGGGTGACGAGAAAGCCCTGGAACGGGCCTTCATTCGGCGTCCAGGTGCGCACCATGGTGCTGGCCCCGGGCCGCATCAGATAGATGGCGCAATCGCTGCCGAAATCATGGCGGCGACCATCATGGGGGAAGTGGCGCTCGTGGCTGCCCCAGCCCAGTTCCGCCGGCTGGCAGCCTTCGCCGACAAAGCCGTCGATGGACCAGGTATTGACGAACTCGCCCACCTGCTTGGGCTGGCTGGCCGACACCTGGGTGTCGCGCTCGGCCACGTGGATGGTCTTGACCCCCAGCTTTTCGGCCAGTTCCGCCCATTGGCTGCGGGTCTGCGGCACGACGGTTTCAACCCCGGTGTCGCGGGCGATGTCCAACAGCGCCTGCTTGGTGAAAAAGCTGACCAAGCCGGGATTGGCGCCGTTGGTGATGATGGCGGTGGGCTGCTTGCCCGCCGCCTTCAGCTTCAAGGCGGTTTCGCGCAAGGCGTAATTGGTCCGTTCCGACGGCGTCAGGCTGGGGTCGGTATAGCCGCCGGCCCAGGGCTCGATGCAGGTATCCAGATAGAAGGCGCCCACTTCCCAGGCCAGTTCGATCAAGGCCACCGACGACACGTCGACCGAGACGTTGAGCAGGAAATCACCCTGCTTCAGCAACGGGATCAGGCGGTCGCGGTAATTGTCCGGGGTCAGCGGGTCGTTGATGAAGGTGACGCCGTATTTGTCGGCGATATCATGGCCCCGTTCCTCGGCGGTGATGATGGTCACCCGCGACGCATCCAGATTGAAATGGCGCAACAGCAGCGGCAGAACGCCGGGGCCCAGGCTGCCAAATCCGATAATGACGACACGGCCGTCGAAAGAAACAAGGTTACTCATACCAGATACCTCCCCTGGTAAATTGAAACATCGCCGCCCGTCCAATGGGCGGCGGCGGGGTCAGGCGGCCATGGCCATGGGGCCAAAGCCTGGGGTGGACAGCAGGGGGGCGTCATCGACCTCGGCACTCAGCACCAGGTCGAAGCCGTTGAAGCCGGTGCGCAAACTGGCGCCATAGGCTCCCAACTGTCCGATTTCGATCCAATCACCCTCACGGGAATCCGCCGGCAACAGGAAAGGCCCGTTCATGCGGTCGGCGGAATCGCAGGTGGGGCCGAAAAAGGCAAAGGGTTGGTCAGCGGCGACGGACTCGCCGTTCAGCCGGATCAACCGGCAGGGAAAGCGGAAGCCGGGGGCGCCCGCATCCGACAGGCTGCCGTAAATACCGTCATTGATGTACAGCATGTCGCCGCGGCGGCCCTCGATGCGCACCACCAGCGACTGCCCCGGCGCCACCAGGGCGCGGCCCGGCTCGCACCACAATTGGGTGGCGGCGGGCAGGTTCAGGCGGGCGAAGCCGGCAGCGATGGCGGCGAAGAAATCGGCCAAAGGCGGCGGCGTCAGGTCGGGATAGCTGACCGGAAAACCGCCGCCCACGTCGACGATATCGACCGGGCTGCCATAGGCGGCCAGCACGTCGGCGGTCAGCGCCAGGGCACGGGTCCAGGCGGCGGGGTCGCAGCACTGGCTGCCCACATGAAAGCTGAGGCCGACGCGTCCGGCGACGGCAGCGGCCATGCGCAGCAGGGCCACGGCGTCGTCCCGGTCGGCGCCGAACTTGCCCGACAGGTCATAGCGGGCACTGCCTTTGGGCAGGGCCAGACGGACGATGATGCCCAGGCGACCGGGGCGATGACGGGTTTCCTCGATCACCTTGCCCAGTTCGGCGGCGCTGTCGACGACGAAATCGCGCACGTCGTGACGGTCCCAGGCTTCGCGGATGGCGCTGCGGGCCTTGATCGGATGCATGAAATGGATCTGGGCGCGCGGCAAGGTGTGGCGCACCAGCGCCACCTCACCGGCCGAGGCGCAGTCGAAATGGCGCACGCCGCCATCCCACAACGCCCGCAGCACCGCAGGATCGGGGTTGCACTTGACCGCGTAAAGCGTGGTGCCGGGAAAACCGCCGACAAAAGTGGCGGCGGCAGCGCGCAGGGTGGCCGGGCGCAGGCAATGCAGGGGCGCATCGGGGCGACGGGCGCGCACCACGTCTTCGACGAAGATGGCGCGGCGGGATTCAAAGCTACGGCGCGACGGCGTGATGGTGAAACGGGAACGAATGTGGCTCATGACGCAATCCTCCTCGCGGCAAGGCGAGAAAACGGCGGGATCACGACGGAATGGCGATCATTCCATCGTGGGCGCGGTCGATGTCACGGCAATGCAAGTTGAAGCGCGCGATTGCGCCCCGGCACTGCCGTCACATACTGGATTTGCGTGAAAGGATTTGAGGCCTTCCGCAGGTCGGAACAACCATGTCCACCTCCCTTAAGGGGCTGTCGGCCCACTGTATGACCGACTCTCCGCCAAAAAGGACGCGTCCGTCGTTGCTGACCCAAGCGGATGGGCCGTGTGCACGTGCGTTATGCGTCTAAGACGAGCTTATAGACTTATGAACCGTGACAATCAAGTGACAATTGACAGATAGTTCCAAGCCACCGTGGCTGCTGCCAAGGCAGTGATTTCCGCCACGTCGTGGGCCGGCAATACTTCGACCACGTCCATGCCGCGCCAATCCAACCCGTCGAGACGCTTTAAAATGCCCATGGCCTGCCAGGAGGCCAGCCCGCCCACTTCCGGTGTACCGGTGCCGGGGGCAAAAGCGGGATCAAGGGCGTCGATGTCGAAGGACAGATAGGCCGGGTGGCTGCCGATGACGGCGCGGATGCGGTCGGCCACCGCTGCTGGGTTGGACAGATGCACGTCCTCGGCGGAAATCACGGTGATACCCTGGGCGATGCCCCATTCATAGATATCGCGCGCAACCGGCGAGCGGATGCCTATCTGGACCATGCGGCCCGGATCGACCAGCCCTTCGGTGATGGCGTGAAAGAACACCGAGCCATGGGCGATGGCTTGGCCGAAATTGTCGGGCCAGGTATCCACGTGGGCGTCGAAATGGACCAGGGCCAGCTTGCCGCCCACCCGCTTGGACAAGGCGCGCAGCAGGGGCAGGGCGATGGTGTGGTCGCCGCCCAGGGCAATCAGGTGCGAACAGGCCAAGGCCTGCTGCTCGATCAGCGCCATGGAGCCGGGGATATCGCCCAAGGCGAGGGCGAAATTGCCCAGATCGGCGATGCCGGCCTGGGCCGGGTCGCGCCAGGTGGCCGGGTTGTCGCCGTCCACCAGCATGCGGCTGGCGGCGCGGATGGCGGCTGGCCCCTGGCGGGCGCCGCTGCGATTGGTGACGCCCAGGTCGAAGGGAATGCCGGCGATCTGGAAGCGCTGGCCGGGATCGGTGTGGGGCGTACCCAAAAAGGTGGGGGGCAGGGCAAAGGTGGGAATAGTCGCCATGATCCGTCCGGAAGTTGCAAGGGGCATTGCCAACGCCCCGTCGGGTTCCCATACTATGGGGGTTCACCGTCAAAGGACAATGAAGCTTGCGTATCGGCATGCTGGCCCTGCTGGTTCTGTTCACCGTGTTGATCACGGGTGAGCCTGCGCGCGCCGATGACGGAGTACACGCCCACCATCACGGTCAGGTCGAGGCCGAGCACCATCAGCCGCCGGCCCCCGTTGCCGCCGATCATGACGGCTGCCATTGCATGTTCACCGGCTGCGTGCCGGTGCTGCCCGCCGTGGGCATCACCTTGACGGTGAGTGAAATCCCGTTCCGCCACCCCATGCCGCCGGCCTTGATCGCCTGGGCCGGTCTGGGCTCGCAACCGCCTTCGGAACCGCCCAGATCCTGATTGGTTGATCGCACCTTGCGCCTGTTGGTCGCGAGGTGGTTGCGCACAACTGATTTACAGGATTTCCCATGTCCAGATTTTCCCTGTTAGGGGGGATGGTGGCCGCATTGATGGCGGCTCAAATCCCCTTGGCCCTGGCCCATGGCGGCGAGGATCATTCCACTCCGCCGCCGCCCCTGGCCCAAGTATCGCCACAAACCGGAACTGCTGCCGAAACCGAGATGTTCCAGGCGGTGCTGCAAGCGGCCCCCGGTGGCGTGACGCTGCTGTATCTGGCCGATACCGACACCAATGCCGCCATCAGCGGGGCCGATATCCAGGCCCAGGCCGGCGACTGGCAGGGGCAGGGGAAGTCCACCCCTCAGGCCGGCGTTTATCGCCTGGACTGGCACCCGCTGGCCGTCACCGACGTGACCCTGACCATCAGCGCCCAGGGCCGTGACGATCTGCTGTTGATCGGCGGCTTTGGCCCGGCGCAGCCGGCTGCCGCCGCTGCCCCGGCACCTTTGTCCTGGGTTTGGGCCTTGGCCTTGATCCCGGTTCTCGGCCTGCCGGTGGCCCTGCTGTTGCGTCGCCGTTGGGTCGCCGTCGTCGCCGTGCTGGCGCTGTTGCCGCCCGATGGTCCGGCCCTGGCCCATTCCGGCCACGACCATGGCGGCGGTGATCAACCGGCACCGGCACCGGTGGCCGGGCAAGTCGTCACCGTGCCCAAGGCGGCGCAATTCCTGGTCGGCGTGCTGACAGAGACAGCGGCACACCGGATGGCCGCCGATGCGGTACGGGTGCCGGGGCGGGTGATCCCCGATCCGGTGGCCTATGCCCGGATACAGCCCAGCCAGCCGGCCCGGGTGGTCGGCGACCCGGCCTTTCCACTGCCGGTGCCGGGGCAGCGGGTCAAGCGCGGCGAGGTGCTGGTGGTGCTGGAACCCACCTTGTCCAGCCTGGAACGCAGCGGCCAGCGCGGCGCCCTGTATCGGGTGGAAAGCGACATTGCCTTGCAGGAGCGGGAATTGGCCCGCCAGGAATCCTTGGGCGGCGTGGTCACCGTCAAGGCGCTGGAAACCACCCGCATCCGTCTTGACCAATTGCGGCGCGAACGCGCCCAGATCGCCGGCACCGCCTTGGGGCGCGAGCTGATTACCGCGCCGGTGGATGGCATCGTCGCCGACCTGCACGTCACCCCGGGCGAGGTGGTCGATCCGACCAAGGTGATGGTGGAAATCGTCGACCCCGACCGGGTGCGCATCGAGGCGGTGATCCACGATCCCAAAATCGCCGCCCGCATCGGTGCGGCCAGCGCCACCACGCCCTTGTTGGCGGACGGCGCCCACGGCCTGACCCTGCTGGGGGTCAGCCCGCGCATCGATCCGGTGGACCAGGGCATCCATGCCATTTTCACCCCGCAGCCGGGGCATCCGCCCGGCTTGCGCATCGGCATGCCGGTGGATGTGCATCTGGAGGTCGGCACCACCCATCTGGCGGTGGCGGTGCCGCGTCAGGCGGTGATCGATCATGGCGGCACCAGCGTGGTGTTGGTCCGCGTTGCCCCGGAAAGCTTTGAAATCCGCCCGGTTCGCATCCTCCGCGTCGTCGGCGGGGTGGCCGAACTGGAGGGCGTCAAGCCCGGTGACAAGGTGGTGGTCCAGGGCATGGATCAGGTGCGGGGAGCGCGTTAGGCCATGTTCGACCGCATCATCGATTTCAGCCTGCGTCAACGTGTGTTGGTGCTGGCCTTCGCCGTGCTGCTGCTGGCCTGGGGCATCACCGTCGCCCAGCGCCTACCGGTGGACGTCTTCCCCGATCTCAACCGCCCCACCGTCACCATCATGACCGAGGCGCCCGGACTGGCGCCGGAAGAAACCGAAACCCTGGTCACCCGCCCCATCGAAACCGCCATGAACGGCGCGCCGGGCGTCGCCCGCGTGCGCTCAAGCTCGGCGGTGGGGCTGTCCATCGTCTATGTGGAGTTCCAGTGGGGCAGCGACATCTATCGCAACCGCCAACTGGTGTCGGAACGGCTGGCGGCGGCGGTCGAGCAACTGCCCGACGGCATCAATCCGGCCATGGGACCGATCTCGTCGATCATGGGCGAAATCCTGCTGGTCGGCATGCAGGCCAAGGACGGCGCCGCCTCGCCCATGCAGGTGCGCGGTCTGGCCGATTGGGTGGTGCGCCAGCGGCTGATGTCCATTCCCGGTATCGCCCAGGTCATCCCCATCGGCGGTGAGGTCAAGCAATATCAGGTGTTGGCCTCGCCCACCCGGCTGGCCGCCCTGGGTCTGACCTATGACCAATTGGAAGCGGCGCTGGCCGGTTTTTCCCGCAACACCACCGGCGGCTTTCTCGAGCAAAGGCAGGCGGAATATCTGATCCGCAACCTGGGTCAGACCACCGACATCAACGATCTGGCCGATACGGTGGTGGCGTGGCGCAATGGTGCCGCCATCACCGTCGGTCAGGTGGCCGAGGTGCGGCTGGGAGCGGGGGTGAAGCGCGGCGACGCCTCCATCGACGGCAAGGCAGCGGTGATTTTGGCGGTGCAGAAACAGCCCGGCGCCGACACGGTGGAATTGACCCGCCGGGTCGAGGCTGCGCTGGCCGAGCTGGCCAAGTCGTTGCCGCCGGGCATCTCCGCCGACCGTATCTTGTTTCGCCAAGCCGATTTCATCGAACGCGCAATCGGCAACGTGCAAGAGGCGCTGCGTGACGGTGCCATCCTGGTGACCATCGTGCTGCTGGCCTTTCTGATGAACATGCGCACCACCTTCATCAGCCTGACCGCCATCCCGCTGTCCATGGTGGTGACGGTGGTGGTGTTCCATTTCCTCGGCCTGTCCATCAACACCATGACCCTGGGCGGGTTGGCGGTGGCCATCGGCGAACTGGTCGATGACGCCGTCGTCGATGTGGAAAACATCCTGCGCCGCCTGCGGGAAAACGCCACCCTCGACCAGCCGCTGCCGGCCATGCAGGTGGTGTTCCGGGCGTCGTCGGAAATCAGGAATTCCATCGTTTACGCCACCATCATCGTCGTTTTGGTGTTTTTGCCCCTGTTCGCCCTGTCGGGCATCGAGGGCCGGCTGTTCGCCCCCTTGGGCATCGCCTATGTGACGTCGATCACCGCGTCGCTGTTGGTGTCGCTGACGGTGACGCCGGCCTTGGCCTATGTGCTGCTGCCCAAGGCCAAGGTGGTGGTCCATGGTGATTCGTGGCTGGTCAGGCATCTGAAGGCGGGCGACCGCCGGCTTTTGCACTGGTCGTTCGCCCATCCGCGCATGGTGTTGGCGGTGCCGCTGGTGCTGGTGGTTCTGGCCGCCGGATCGGTGCCGTTTCTGGGCCGCGCTTTCCTGCCCGCCTTCAACGAGGGGACGGTCACCGTCAACGTGCTGTTGGCGCCGGGTACGTCGCTGTCGGAATCCAACCGTATCGGCAGCATCGCCGAAGATTTGATCCGCCGGGTGCCGGAAGTGGTGTCCACCGGACGGCGCACCGGACGGGCGGAACTGGACGAACACGCCGAGGGCGTCCATTACAGCGAAATCGACGTCGATCTGCGCCAAAGCCAGCGGGGCCGGGCGGAAATCCTGGCCGATCTGCGCGCCAATCTGGCGTTGCTGCCCGGTGTGGCCGTCAATATCGGCCAGCCCATTTCCCATCGCCTGGACCATCTGCTGTCGGGGGTGCGGGCGGAAATCGCGGTGAAAATCTATGGCGACGATCTGGCCCAGTTGCGAGCCTTGGCCGAGCAGGCCCGTGCCCGCATGGCCGACGTGGCCGGACTGGCCGATTTGCAGGTGGAAAAGCAGGTGCTGATCCCGCAAATCCAGATCCGGCTGGACCGGGCGCAGGCGCGCAAATACGGCCTGACCCTGGATCGGTTGACCGAAACCCTGGAAGCGGCGCTGAACGGCAAGGTGGTGGCCCAGGTGCGCGACGGCCAGCAAAGCTTTGACGTGGTGGTGCGTCTGGCCAGCACCTGGCGGGCGCAATCCGACGATTTCCAGCAGATATTGGTCGATACCCCGGCGGGGCCGGTGCCCTTGGGCCTGTTGGCCCAGGTGGTGGAAACCCAAGGCCCCAACGTGGTCAGCCGTGACGACATGCGCCGGCGCATCGTCGTGCTGGCCAATGCCCAGGGCCGCGACATCGGCTCGGTGGTGGCCGACGTACAGGCCCGGTTGGCGGGTATGGCCCTGCCGCCCGGCGCCTATATCGCTTATGAGGGTCAGTTCCAAAGCCAGCAACAGGCCAGCCGGCTGATCAGCCTGCTGGCCGGGCTGTCCTTGGCCGGCATTGCCTTGGTGCTTTACCTGCACTTCCGGTCCGGCGTGCTGGCCGCCATCGTCATGGCCAATGTGCCCATGGCGCTGGTGGGCGCCGTGGCGGCGCTGTGGCTGTCGGACCGGACCTTGTCGGTGGCGTCCATGGTCGGCTTCGTCACCCTGACCGGCATCGCCGCCCGCAACGGCATCATGAAGCTGTCCCATTATCGCCACCTGATGCGGCACGAGGGCATGGCCTTCGGCCCCGACATGGTGGTCAGGGGCTCGCTTGAACGGCTGTCGCCGGTGTTGATGACCGCCCTGGTGGCGGCCCTGGCCCTGATGCCGCTGGTTCTGGCCGGCGGCGATCCGGGCAAGGAAATCCTGCATCCGGTGGCGGTGGTGATTTTCGGCGGCCTGCTGTCGTCGACCCTGCTGGACACCATCGTCACCCCTGTCCTGTTCCTGCTGTTCGGCGGTGCCACCGCCAAGGGAGAAGATCAATGAACAAATCTTTGTTTGCTTTGGCTGTCCTGGCCACTTTGTCGGCTCCGGCTTTCGCCCATCAGGCGGCGACGCCGTTCTATGGCGGCCAGACCGCCGCCAGCGGCGACCTGCACGTGGAATTCGCCATCCGCGACGGCGGATTGCGGGTGTGGGTGCGCGACCACGCGGAAAAACCGGTGGCCGCCACCGGCAAGGTCACGCTTTTGCTCGGCGGGGCCAAAAGCGAAATCACCTTGCGGGCCGACGGCGACCGGCTGGTGGGCGAAGCGCCGGTGAAAACCGCCGACAAGGTGGTCGCCGTGCTGGCGCTCAGTGCCGGCGGCAAGGCGGTTTCCGCCCGTTTCGCCCAAGAGGCGCTGGTGCAGCCGGCCTTGAATGCGGGCGCCAGCGTGGGGCAGGGGCTGTTCGCCGCCAATTGCGCCAGCTGTCACGGCCCGTCCTTGCGCGGCACCGACCAGGGGCCGCCATTGCTGCATGCGTGGTACGCCCCCGGGGGCGGTCATGATGACACCCAGGTGCTCAAGGTGATCGGCAACGGCACTCAGGGCCATATGTGGAAGTTCGGCGACATGCCCAAGCCGGAAGGCGTCAAGGCCGGGCAGGAAAAGGATATCCTGGCTTATATCCGCGCCATGCAGGTGGCCAACGGCATCGGTGCCGCCCCTTCCGCCGCCATGCCCGCCATGCCCATGGACGGCCATGCCGGTCATGGGGGGCATACCGGGCATTGACGGGATGGGGGGGAAGCGGCCACTCTTGACCGTGGTCAAATCAGTGGGGGTTGCTTCCCCCTAATCTGACCATCGAGGAGAAAGCGAACGTGTTACCCTGGCGCAACCAGATTCTCAGCCTGTTCCGAGGGCGCGGCCTGTTCCGCGACCTGGGCGCGCTGCTGGCCTTGCTGGGATTCCTGTTCACCTCGACCACGCCCGGTCTGGCCCTGGTTTCGGGCGCCGGCCCCGGAATCGGCGTTGCCGGTCCGCTGGGCGTGTATGTCTGCCATGTCAGGGGCGGGATCGACCTTGTCGTCCCCCCCGGGGCGGAACTTCCCAATCAAGACGACGGTTGCTGCCTGATCTGTCAGGCGGCGCAATTGGCCAACGGCGCGGTACCGCCCCAGCACTTCACTCTCCCCACCGAGAGCGCGGTCCGGGCTCGCTTGCCT
>Ga0209066_10000181_pt1 | contig 95857 bp, 77 predicted proteins | sample All_14_2_FD_187198 | JGI IMG/M metagenome (GOLD analysis project Ga0209066, IMG submission 187198) | Freshwater microbial communities in response to fracking from Pennsylvania, USA - Allegheny Zone_MetaG_DW_15 (SPAdes) (version 2) ...
GAGGAAAAAATCCTGATGGATAAACTCAGAACCCTGAGAAAGCTTACAAAAGAACTAAAAGACAAAGTGCCTGCTGACGTGCAACTTACGTAATCTGTCATTGGTATTAAGTTGGGAAATAAAATCATTGACCAGATTGAATTTTATAGAGAAACAAATGGGCTACCAGAATCAAATGATTGGGAAACATTGAAAAAATTTGGATTCATTGATCATCTCGACTTTTTTGAACCAGAGTATCAAAAACTAAATGACAATGATTACCAACTGATATTTGTTGAAGGATTTGATGGTCCCTATTTGATGTGGACTTCAAAAGACAAGAAATGGAAAATTGACCAACCACTATTCCCGGACAACTGGAAGGAAGATAAATCAGAAGACAGAGAAGTAGATAAGATTTGGTCTGTAGAATTTGATACAGTATCATTTTATGAAGAAAACAAATAGTTTGATGCCGCAGACAGTGAATCAAGTCAATTAGAGATTAAATAAATAAAATCCCAAAATTCGAATTGAACTAAATAGAAAATCAAATGATACCGCATTTGTACAAATTAAAGACAGTGAGTTTTTAACAAAAGCTGCCTATGGGCAATAATAATATGACTGATGCAAATAAGTCTGTATTCCCACAGATATCAACTATTCAACTATTGCTATTAGTACTGATTATTTTAACAGCCATAAGTTGTTCTCCTCAAAACGGCCAAAATATGAGCATTTTTAGTAAGATTTTTAGTAAAAAGGAAACTAAAAAGGAATACACTCAGGAGGAGTACGATAAGGATTATGAATTGAAAATGGCTGGATTGGAATATGTTTTAGGCAAGTCGTATAATTTGGTTGGACATGCAATAATTCCATTTGACATAGGTGGATCTGTTGATATGTATTACTTTCCTAATGGAATTAAAGGAACCGGATTCGCGACAATGGAATTAATCAGTCCCGATGGTACAGGTCCAATACCAAATCGTCTTGGAACGTATGAATTAGTAGCCTTTACAAAACTTGATTATGTCGATGATACGTTAGAGGCAAATCCATTTAATATTATTGAGCGACATGTTTGCAGCATTCTTACTAGCATTGGATTTTACTCATTCGAGGCAAAATTGGAACCTCTTGAAACTGCTGAGTTACCTCAAGGTGAAGGAGAACCGAATCTGTGCTTGATTTTTGATGAATATAAACCTGATGGAAAAGAGTTTAAAATTGGCGATAAAAAGCATGGACTGTTATTAATAATTGAAGTTCACAGGGACGAGATGGAATATGCTATGGCATACGGAACAGGCATGCTTATAGAAAAACTAAAACAGAAAGGATACTATCCTTATTCAGATTTAAACAGAGGATCGGTTATTAAATAAATCGCACTGCGCTAAACCCCGCCTTCTGAGCATGTACCATATAATCTTATAAAACAACCTAAACTAAACCATGAAAAAGACACTGTTTTTTATTCTATCAGCACTTATTTCTTTCAATGCATTCTCACAAAAACTGTTGCTTTCTTGGAGTCAGCGTAATATTGAGAATTACACAGAAGAGATGTATGACGATGCCCAGAGACTTACATCTTCAGAACTTTTGCAGAAGAATATAGATGATGAAAGCTGGAGTGGTGTTTTCCTGACACAGAACGCTTCTATAAATAACTACTCAAATGATACTGCGTACTGGAGAGGACTGGCAGACCAACTGACCAACCGTAAAGAAACAAAGTTGACCGGAACAAGCAGGTTAATTATCTGGGACAGGATTATAACCGGAGATATTATATTTGAAGGTAAGGGTTTGTTGTATGAAAATGATCTGTTCACGGTAGCCGGAAGGGCAAACCAGATCCTTCAGGACTTGTCGAAAAAAAACTTCGGATATGTAACTATCAACTCAACTGAAAACGATCTGCAGGAATTAAAGAACAAGTGGGTTAGCTTTTTATCAAATAATATAGTTGAAGAATATCAGCCAATTGAATATCCCAACGCCGAAATTCACGAGATATGCAGCTTATCAGCAGTGCATGCTTTCATAGTTTCTTTACAGGACAATCCCGCAAAAGACAGAATTACAAAAAACTGCCTGAAGAATGTGTATAATCTGGACAAGATGCCAAAAGATAAAGGGTCCTCAGCCATTTATTGTGATCCCGACACATACACTTTTATAAACTTAGCAATGTTATTCGGCGACAAAAAGATTGACAAGAAGAAGGACGCCGCCTGGTGGCTTAAGTTCTGGAATGAAAATCATAATAATCTGCACTGGAATGATGAATTGGGGTTTTATGAGGTGAAAAAATGATGAATAACTTGCGGAGAGATTCAAAGATACTGCTTGTGCTGGTCTCATGCCTGACCGTTTTAAGTGCCTGCAGGAAAAACATTGACATTGACCGGATTAAGACGGTTGATTATATCTACAAAAACACCTCAGGTAAGGACCTGCAGTTGTTGGTTTACAGTCCGGGCAGGGACCTCATAAAGACTTTCAATATCCCTGATGGCGGTGAAGTAAAATCACACACTACCATGGATGAGGGAATCGGTATATTCCAGTTTGCCAATAATGAAAACCAGTTAGGCGATTCAATCTCTGTAAAGTTTTCTGATAACCGGTGTATCAGTTACTTAAGGTCAGTCCCCGACAAGATCTTTGATGTAAAGCAGTATGATAACTACAGCAAGGAACTATTGGAGCAAGGCCGTTTTTCGCTGATATATTCTATAACTACAGAGGATTATGATGGTGCTGGAGTGTGTGGGAGGTGAATTGGGTTGTCAGAGTTATTTAGAGTGAGGTTAAATTCTTATACCTCAATTCCATAACATTAATATAAGCTTTTTGCATACCTGCTGATAAGAATGAACGTTCTGTCAGCTCAACTGCATTTGCTTTTGCTTTAAGTAACCTTTCAAAGGCGCGTTCTATTTGTTTGTCGGTTAACTGCAGGCTCTTCCCCAGATTAATGAAGTTTACTTTTTTCAGCTTCTTTTTTTTACCTTCAATGGTAAGCGCAAGTTCTTCAGTATCATCAGGATTAGCTATTGCTACATTCAGCAGATCATATGCCGGTGAAAGCACCCATCCCTGGGGAGTTTCTATCATAGAGAAATTCTTCAGATGCATATCGCTGTTTCCGGTTATGTAGCAAAAGAGCGTCAGTTCAAAGAAGAAGAGTTTATCGAGGAGGGTGTTTGCAGAGTAATCGTTAATTGCCTTGCCGATCTTTTCCATGGAACTCTTATATTTATCAAAGGCTTCAGTAATCTGGAACATATCCAGCATATGGATCTTTGCGCCATTATCTGTTCTGTCAATTCTCCTTGTGATGTAAGCAAGTTCACCTGATTTCAGACGGATAAGACTTGAAGGAACAACCCTGATGCCTGATGCTTCAGCAATCTTCATTGTTAAATGCTCATTTGCCGGCATTTCAGGATAAATATCTGACGGAGGCTTAAAAATATACTTCCCATCTGGCACGCCAACAACCGTCAGGCGAGGAATATGATTTTGTTCTTTGATAGTCATTGATATCTTAGGCTGAACACCTGGCACAGAAATGCTTCGCTGCACAACCTGTTTTGCAAGGTCAAACATATCATCAATAGAATATGGAATCTGAGGCGGCTCTTCCAAACCAAAGAATTTAAGTGAGCATTTGGTATGAAATTCTCCCTGATCAACCGGCTTGTAACAATATAAACAGTTATTTCTCATCATGAAGTGGTTTTATGCTTAAAGCGCCAATGCAGTCTTTACAACAGGCTAACAAAAGGCCCATTCTGTCGTTCTTGTTTATCTTCCAGTTTTTAGAAGCAATTTCGAGCAACCATCCTTCGGGTATAAGACCTTCAAACAAGGGGAAAAGCCGCTTTTCAACATAAGGTTCCTTCCTCACGGGAAAGTTGAAACCAATGAATTTTGCAGGATAATTCTTCACATAATCATCATCATATTGAAAAATATATTCACCATCATCAGTTTCTGTGATGGTACCTGCCAATATATCGCTGCAGTATACGCTTCCACTCCTCATTGTTCAATTTCTTTAGAATTTACAGGTGCAAGCTTGTGTCCGAACATGTAAAGAACCTGGTTTACTTTATCCAGATTAAGATTAGTTTTCCCCTGCTCAATTTTCCTCAGCACAGTAAGTGCAATTCCTGCACGTTCAGCGAATTCCTCCTGGGTTAGTCCGACAGCTTTTCTGCGTTCTTTTACAAAATCCTCTAATGATTTCATTATATGCTTTGAGATATAAATTTAAGCAAATATACGAAATTATACGCTAAATGATATAATTACGCCGTAAAATGTCTTTTTATATGCGTTGAAATATAAAATGGCTATCCCTACGCTCTATGCCCTATGCCCTACGCTATCTTTTTTTTCGTACTTTTGCCTGGTAATTTCGTCGCCATGGAAACTCATAAATCCAAATTTGCGGGAGTATCAAAAGTAACTACCCATGTTCTTCAGGAAATGAAGAATAAGAATGAAAAGATAGCGATGCTCACAGCCTACGATTATTCAATGGGCCGCCTGCTCGACCAGGCAGGGATTGATGTAATTCTGGTGGGCGATTCTGCCTCTAACGTAATGGCCGGCCATACTTCTACCCTGCCTATCACCCTCAATGAGATGATCTATCATGCTTCGTCGGTGATCAGGGGCGTGAAAAGGGCGCTGGTGGTGGTCGACCTTCCTTTCGGTACCTACCAGGGCAATTCAAAGGAAGCGCTTACCTCCGCTATCAGGATTATGAAGGAGTCGGGTGCCGATGCCGTGAAGATTGAAGGTGGCAAGGAAATTATAGAATCGGTGCAGCGCATACTTTCGGCCGGTATCCCTGTGATGGGACACCTGGGCCTTACTCCGCAGTCGATCCATAAGTTTGGCACTTATGTAGTGAGGGCTACCGAAGAGGCTGAAGCCAATAAGCTGGTAGAGGATGCACACCTGCTGGAACAGGTTGGCTGTTTCAGCATCGTGCTTGAAAAGATACCCGCAAAACTGGGGACCAAAGTTGCTGAAGAGCTGAGGATTCCTATCATAGGCATAGGCGCAGGCCCCGGTGTTGACGGACAAGTGCTGGTGCTGCACGATATGCTGGGCATCACCCAGGAATTTTCTCCAAGGTTCCTCCGCAGGTACAACAACCTCAGCACCCAGATAAAGGACAGCGTGAAGTCGTATATCAGCGACGTAAAAAGCGTTGACTTCCCCAACGAGAAGGAACAATACTAAACTCCGCCCGATGGATACATCCCGCATCCTTTATGAGGATAACCATTTGCTTATCGTAAATAAAAGGGCGGGCGAGATTGTGCAGGGCGATAAAACAGGAGATATTCCGCTTACGGAAATCCTTAAACAATACATCAAGGAGAAGTATAATAAGCCGGGAGAGGTATTCCTCGGACTGGTACACCGTATCGACAGGCCTGTAAGCGGGGCAGTGCTCTTTGCCCGCACCTCCAAGGCGCTTACGCGGATGACAGAGCTGGTTAAGAAACGTGAGTTTGAGAAGACATACCTTGCCATTACTGAAAACAGGCCTCAGTTTGAAGAAAAGAGGTTATCGGACTGGCTGAAGAAGAATGAAGCTTCCAACAAATCATACATAGTAGCTCCCAATACGCCGGGCAGTAAACTGGCAGAACTCACCTGCAGGCACGTCTCTTCAGGTAAAACCCTGCACCTGCTTGAGATTGACCTCCACACAGGCAGGCACCATCAGATTAGGGCACAACTGGCCAATGCAGGACTGGTAATCCGCGGCGACATAAAATATGGCGCCAAGCGCCCGAACAAAGACGGTTCTATTTGTTTACATGCGTATAAAGTGAAATTCAATCACCCTGTTGGTGGGAGGAGTATTGAAGTAATCGCTCCTGTACCATCGGGGAATGAATGGAGTATAGCAGCCTCATTAGTCACCTCACCCCGGCCCTCTCCTCAAGGAGAGGGAGACCAGACGTAAATCACCTCACCCCGGCCCTCTCCTCAAGGAGAGGGAGACCAGACGTAAAGAGAATTACGATTTAAATATAATTAGTATGGTAGAACATCGAAGCAGTCCTTAATAAAATAATAGAAACTTCAAATAACCTGTAGTATCTTAGTACCATTAAAAACAAAGTACAAGCAAAACCACGTCCTATCTCCCTCTCCTTGAGGAGAGGGCTGGGGTGAGGTGAAGATCGTCCAATCTCCCTCTCCTTGAATCCGAGGGCTGGGGTGAGGTGACAACGGCTGATTGAATCAGAGGGCTGGGGTGAGGTGATGTTCGTCCTACCTCCCTCTCCTTGAGGAGAGGGCCGGGGTGAGGTGATAAGGAATAACTTGAACAATAACAATGTACCAAAGAATACTAATTGCCTTCTTTTTCATAATAAGTTTCCCGGGTTACAGCCAGTTCTATGATATCGGCCAGGAGCCTGATTCTATTAAGTGGCGGCAGATACGGACGGAGAACTTCAGGCTGGTGTTTCCGGATTATTATACCGGTGAGGCTGAGAAGGCTGTTCACCTTTTTGAGAAATACAGGAATGAGGTGTCGGCTTCTATGGATGTTAGTCCAAGGCATACACCGGTGGTTTTCCACACCGGCAGTGTTTATTCAAATGCTTATACGGTTTGGGCACCAAGAAGACTGGAGTTGCTTACCCTGCCACCACAGGATATCTATGCACAGCCATGGAATGAGCAACTGGTGATCCATGAGTTCAGGCATATAGTGCAGATATCGAAGGTTGACCAGGGATTTACACATTTTTTGGGTTATCTGCTGGGACAACAGGCAGCACCGGCAGTGATAGGATTATTTGTACCACCCTGGTTTATGGAGGGTGATGCAGTAGCCATAGAAACTGCTCTTTCAAACACAGGCAGGGGCAGGAGTGCCAACTTTGCCATGCCGCTGAGAACACAGCTCAGGGATAAGGGTGCATACCATTATACAAAGGCAGTGCTGGGTTCGTACAAGGACTTTGTGCCTAACGCTTATATCCTCGGCTACCACCTGGTTGCTGCCGGCAGGTACAAGTATGGAACAGAATTATGGAATTCAGCTCTTGGCACCACCGGCAGAAAGCCATATATACTGAATCCTTTCAGTAAAGGAATAAAGAATGTTTCAGGGATGAATAAGAAAGGCTTGTATAATGAATCGGTTAAGGTTCTTGATTCGCTCTGGAAAGATAATTCCAGCAGCAATTATTCGCTTATGCCTGTTGCACCAACAAAAACTTACACTAATTATATCAGTCCTTTCCCCGTTGATGATTATGTGGTTGCCCTCAAAAACTCCTTCTCGGATATCCAGCGGTTTGTAAGGATTTACAGTGATGGCAGTGAAGAAGTAATCCATAAACCGGGATATCTTACTGATGATGAGATTTCGTTTAACGGCAGTTATATTTCATGGGTTGAACAGCGTCCGCATGTCAGGTGGCAGACACATAGTTACTCTGACATAGTAATGCTCGACCCAAGGACAGGGCACCAGTCAAAAATCAGGACAAAACTCAGGGTGTTTGCCCCGGAGGTAGGGCATAAACGTGAGCTCATAGTAACTTCAGAGGTCACCCCTGCAGGGGAGAATTTCCTTACTTTCCTTGATCTGTCGGGGAAGATAATAAAAAGAGTTGCTTCACCCGGAAATATGTTTATCAGCTCACCGTCGTGGTCACCCGGCGACAGTGAAATAGCCTTATTGCTGACAGACAGTTCGGGTAAACAACTGAGCATTTATAAGTTTAGTGATTCATCTTTCCATGCCCTTACTCCTTTTATGGCGAATGATATCAGCAACCCGGATCACCTGGGTGGTTCGATTATCTTTAATATGGATGTAAATGAGAAGAGTGAGGTTTGTTCGCTCGATATTGCCACACGGCAGATCAGGCGGATTACCCAATCTGCATCAGGCACAAGTCACCCTTTTGCTTTACCCGGGGAAAGCCGCATTTTCTTTTCTGCATATACTTCTGAAGGTTACCGCATAGCCTCACTTGAAAGTGATATAGTTGAAAAAGTGTTGGTTCAGACTGGCGAAAATAATCAATGGCCGCTAGCAGACACGCTTGCTGCACAGGAATATCAGTATGCTATTCTTTCAGAACCGGCAAATATTTCACCGGTAGAAGACTATTCAAAACTGAGGAACCTGTTTTATTTCCATAGTTGGGCACCGGCTTATGTGGATATTGACAACCAGTCGGCACGTCCCGGCTTCAGCATCATGAGCCAGAACCTGCTGAGTACCATGTTTGTGACTGCAGGCTATGACTATGACCCTGATGAAGAAACAGGGCAGTTTAAGGTCAATATCAGCGACAGGAGCCTCTACCCGGTGATCAATACTTCCGTTTCGTATGGTAACAGGGCATCATGGGATACCACCGGCAGGTATACCTGGCAGGAGACAAGCTGGGATATCGGGGCAGGACAATGGCTTTCATCGTATATCGGGCGCTATACATGGGGGTTTTACGGACTGGTGCGCCATCAACTCACCGGTGTACAACACACAGCCTCCACACCCGGTAATTTCAGGGAAGGTATAATGGGATCAGTGAACTACCGTGCTTACTTTAACCTTTTTGAGAAATCGGCTTTCAGGAATCTTGCCCCGCGGACAGGCTTTACGGTTGATTTCCGTTTCAGGCATAGCATCTATGGCGACTTCAGGGCAGGGAATCTCTTTTCGGCACAGGGAAGGATTTACCTGCCGGGAATTATGAAGGACCATACCCTGCAATTATACGCGGGCTACCAGTCGTCAAAGGCTGACCCATACAGGTTTGCTTCAGATATCTCAATACCGGCAGGCTTTGGTGGATTTACACTACCCGAGATGGTAAGGATCAGGCCATCATACGGATTGCCAGTGGCATACCCCGACTGGCATGTGGGTACTGCGTTTTACCTTAAGAGGTTAAGAACCAATTTATTCTATGACCGTGCATTCTCACAATACGGCCCGCATGATGTTACATTTACAAGCATAGGGGGTGATTTAGTGGCAGATTTTCACCTGCTTTCATTACCGGCACCCTTCTCAGCAGGGATTAGGTCGGCATGGCTTGATGAAGAAGGCAAATGGGATTTCTCGCTGATCTTCTCTTTTGATTTTTCGCAGTATTAATATCCAAAAAACTTACACTCAGTCGACTCGGGTATTACTTTCATGATAGTTACATTCTTTAATGCCGGCTGGCTGTAACGGTAGTCTTCCCTGCCTGTATACTGGCGCATTACAGCGCTCAGCACATCCACTTTAGTGTCGAGGTCTTCAATAAACTCCACCCTTCCCTTCACCAATATGCTCTTGTACTTCATGCCATAGCTGCAGGCAACATCTTTCGACTGGTGGTACATCTGGTGGGCGGTGCTCATGGTAACACACACGTGGGGGTTATTTCTCAGGATATCCAGTTTCCTTCCCTTAGGCCCGCTGTGCAGGTATATTATGCCATCATGGTATCCGAAGTTCATTCCGATATTGTATGGCTTGTTATTTTCATCAATCATTGCCACAAAGCAAACATCGCAGGCTTTGGCCACTTCATCAATAACCGACTGGTCGGTAATCATTCGTGATTTCATAGTTTTTTATAGAATTCGGAATGCTAAATTACGGAAATATGGTTGAATGCAGCAAACCGTCAATCCCTTCCGCCCCCGAGAAGTGCATTGATCAGCGAAAGCACAATACTGAACAGGAGTGCCGTCCAGAATCCTGAAACTGCAAAGCCGTCGATTATCCAGTCCGCCATCAGGATAATAATTGCGTTAATCATGAGCAGGAATAAGCCGAGTGTAAAAATTGTGAATGGTATGGTTAAAATCACAAGAACCGGTTTCACAATCACATTAAGGATCGACAGTATAAGTGCAACGATCAGTGCTGTAATAAAATTATCAACCGTAACCCCCGGAAGCAGGTAAGCTGAAATAACCACAGCGAGGGTCGATACAAGTAGTCTGACTATAAAATTCATAGAATCGGGGTTTACATTGCTAATATAAATAAAAACAAGCTTAAGCTACAAAATGGCTGTTCCGGGGTTGTTACTTTATTTTGAGTACTTTTGTGCGCTTCAAATTAACTAATGGAATACCAGTTTCATACACTTGATAACGGAATAAGGATAGTGCACCGCCACACCACCAGCCTGGTGGCCCATATGGCTGTGATGATCAACACAGGCACCAGGGATGAGGAGCCTGCAGAGGCAGGACTGGCACACTTTATTGAGCACATGATTTTCAAAGGCACGGGCAAGCGTAAGCTGCACCATGTGCTTGGATACCTCGAGAACATTGGTGCCGACCTGAATGCCTATACAACCAAGGAAGAAACCTGTATTCATGCGTCGTTTACAAGCAAATACTACAGCAGGGCATTCGACCTGTTTTCGGATATCCTTACGAATTCAACATTTCCCGAGAAGGAAATAGAGAAAGAAAAGGATGTGGTGATCGACGAGATAAACGGGTATAAGGATTCGCCGGCAGAGCTGATATTTGATGAGTTTGAAGAGATGCTTTTTAAGGACCATCCGCTTGGCCGGCCAATACTGGCAACGCCATCCATAGTTAAGAAGTTCACCCGCAGGAAAGTAATGTCGTTTATTGCCAAACATTACAACACCGACCAGATGGTGATAAGTTCCGTAGGCAATATTAAGTTTGACAGGCTCATTAAACTGGCTGAAGCCTACTTCGGGGTAATACCTTCAAACCTGCGTAACAGACAGCGCACGCCTTTTACAGGGTATGAGAAGAAAGACCTGGTAGTTAAGAAGACAGGTTTCCAGACCCACTGTATCATAGGAACACAGGCATATAGTTACGCAGACCAGCGAAGAACTACCCTTTCACTCATCACCAATATGCTTGGAGGGCCTGCAATGAACTCAAGGCTGAGTATGGCCTTGAGGGAGAAGAGCGGCATTTCATACAATATTGAATCGGTGTACACTCCTTATTGTGATACCGGTTCGTTTATGATATACCTTGGTATTGACAACGGCTCGCTGGAGAAGGCACTTCTACTGGTAACAAGGGAGCTCGACAAGTTGAGGGCAAAGAAGCTTGGAACTATACAACTGCACCTTGCCAAGCAGCAGTTTGCCGGACAGCTGGCAATATCTTTCGAAAGTAATCTCAATGACGCCCTTTCCATGGCGAAAAGTGTTCTAGTATATAATACGGTAGATACTGCCGAAACGGTGATCAATAAAATCCTGTCGGTTACAGCGCAGGATATCTTTGATGCCGCCAATGAGATCTTTGATCCCCGCGGTATGAGCAGCCTCGTCTACCTCAACAGGCGTTAAACGGTATAAACACTAACCTTCATTTCCATGGAATTATTTGAAAAGCAGCAGTACCTCACTACCAGCAGGCAGTATGAGCAGTATGCCCTCGACCACACAATGCCCGACGATGAACTGATGACAGAGCTTGTAAGGCGCACTCACTTGTCGTTCACCACCGGGGGGATGCTTTCAGGAGCCCTGCAGGGTAAACTGCTGGAGTTTATCTGCCGGATGATGAATGCGAAATATGTGCTTGAGATAGGCACCTTTACAGGATACTCTTCCATATATATGGCCAGGGGAATGTCGGATGACGGATTGCTCCATACCATCGATAATAATCCTGAAGTGGAGGATATTGCTAAAGAATTTATTGAAAAAGCCGGCCTTGGGCACATAATAAGGACCCACCAGGGTGATGCGTTGTCGGTTTTACAGGAAGTTATCTTCCCCTCCCTGCCCCACCCCTTCGACCTGGTGTTTATTGACGCCGACAAAGAGAATTATATTAACTACTACGAAAGGATAATCGACAAGGTAAAACCAGGAGGCTTTATCATTGCTGACAATGTTTTATGGTACGGCAGGGTATTTGACGAATCGGCCTTTAACGACAAGGAAACAAAAGGCATAGTAGCTTTCAACAAACACGTTACCAGCGACAAAAGGGTTGAGCACCTGTTGCTACCGGTGAGGGATGGGTTGATGATCTTAAGGAAAATTTGAAAAACTATTCAAATTCAAATTCAGATTCAAAATTCAAATTAATCCTGAATCTGAATCCTGAATCCTGAATCTGAATCCTGAATAAATTTATTGCATTACGCGATAGTCGTATTTCACCAAATTCAGTTCTTCGTTGGCTTTTACGATCTTGGTTTTCAGTTCTTCCTTGAAAGCTAAAAGTTGCTGGTAGAGGTCTTTATCGTCTACAGCAAGGATTTGTGCTGCGAGGATTCCGGCATTACGTGCTCCGTTGATGGCAACAGTAGCAACAGGGATTCCAGGAGGCATCTGCACCATGGCGAGGAGGGCATCAAGTCCGTCGAGCGAATTTTTGATTGGAACAGCTATTACGGGAAGTGCAGTCATTGAAGCTACCACACCAGCCAGGTGGGCTGCCATACCGGCACCGGCAATAATAACCCTGATACCTTTTTCATAAGCTCCTTTACTGAACTTCTCCACCTGCTCGGGAGTACGGTGTGCTGAAAGGGCATTGATCTCGAAAGGAATCTTTAAGTCATTGAGTATATCCGCGGCTTCTTTCATTATGGGCAGGTCGGATGTGCTGCCCATGATAATGCTTACTCTGGGTGTCATATGTCGCGATTTTGTAGTGCAAACTTAAACAATTTCAGCTTGTCATTGTTGAGGGCTCTTGATTTTTACTCAGCAGTCAGGCACACCAAGTTGTGCTATAAAGTATTATCTTGCAGTCTAATTTTGGTACATTTGCAGATATTTTTATGGAAATGGAGACTATAGTCCGGGTAAAGGATAAGGATTTCAGCATATTTATCGGTGCTGGTGAGCTTGATATAGCAATACAGAAGGTTGCTTCGCAGATAAACAGGGACACTGCCGGAGAAAATCCGCTCTTTCTTGTTGTGCTGAACGGTGCATTTATGTTTGCAGCCGACCTGCTGAAGAAGATTAATGGAGAATGCGGGGTATCGTTTGTAAAACTGGCCTCCTACTCAGGTACAAGGAGTACCAGCCAGGTTAAGGAGCTGATCGGGTTGAATGAAGACCTTAAAGGAAGGTCGGTTATCATAGTGGAAGATATAATCGACACAGGAAAAACGCTTGAGGCACTGTTGGGAACCCTTAAAAACCATAATGCCGGCAAGGTGCGCATTGCCACACTGCTGTTTAAGCCTGCTGCGTTTGTTTGTGATTACCCGATTGACTATATCGGGCTGGAAATACCCAATGATTTTATCATTGGTTACGGACTGGATTATGATGGTTACGCAAGGAACCTTCCCGATATTTATAAGATAGTGGAGTAACGTTACTCCTTTCATAAAATGATTAAGTATGCTTAACATTGCATTGTTCGGCCCTCCGGGTGCAGGTAAAGGCACCCAGTCAGCTCTCCTTATCGAGAAATACAAGCTTACCTATATTTCAACCGGCGACCTGCTGAGGCAGGAAATCTCAGAAGGCAGTGATCTTGGTAAAAAAGCAAGCGATATTATCAACCGCGGACAACTGGTGTCGGACGAGATGATCGTTGAGTTAATTGAAAAGCGTATTATGATGAGCGCCGGCAACAATGGAATATTGTTTGACGGTTTCCCGAGAACCCTTGTGCAGGCATATATTCTTGAAGGACTGCTGCTGAAGCTGAACACTTCACTGGCCTGTATGCTGAGCCTTGAAGTGCCGAGGGAAGAACTGGTAAGTCGTTTGCTGGAACGCGGAAAGACATCAGGCAGAAGCGATGATACTGCTGAAGTTATTGAACTGAGGCTCGAAGAATATGAAAATAAAACCAAACCGGTTATTGAATTCTACCAGTTCAGGGATAAGTATGTTCCTATAAATGGTGTAGGGCCGATACCTGAAGTGTTCAGAAGACTTGCCGAGTCTATCGACCGCACCCTGCAGAATGTATGGTTTAACCTCGTACTTACCGGCGCTCCCGGATCAGGAAAAGGTACACAGGGAAGGCTGCTGGCTGAGAAATACAACCTTTACTACATCTCAACCGGTTCACTCCTCCGCAAAGAAGTAAAAGCCCATACCGACCTTGGCGAGAACGTACAGGCCGTGATGGACAGGGGCGACCTTGTATCGGATGAGATTGTAATTAAACTTATTGAACGCGAAATACAGCAGCATAACAATGTGAGGGGGTTTGTTTTCAAAGGATTCCCGAGGACTGTTGTGCAGGCATATATACTCGACGGACTGCTGCGCCGGCTTGATTCAACCGTTTCATTCTGTGTTGAGCTCAATGCCCCAACACTTGAATCGGTTAAACGTTTAAGTAACAGGGCTAAAACACAAAATGCCCGTTCATACGACAAAAGCACCGACCTTATTATCCACAGGTTAGAAGAGTATCATGAAAAGACGGTTTCAGTGGGCAACTTCTACGACAAGCAGAATAAGTTTGCCTCTGTTGATGCCATCGGTGATGAGAAGTCGGTGTTCGACAGGCTCTGCGAAAAGGTTGAAAAGGCCATGAAGACACTGAGGTAACCCTTCCAAAGAATACAGAATATTTAAAGAACAATATAACCTATTAAAATACTACGATGGCTTCTTCCAATTTTGTTGATTATGTAAAACTTTACCTCCGTTCAGGAAAGGGAGGGGCCGGTTCGGCTCACCTGCTCCGCACCAGGGGAAATCCCCATGGCGGTCCTGATGGTGGTGACGGCGGAAGAGGCGGCCATATTATCCTTAAAGGGAATGCCCAGCTTTGGACATTGCTGCACCTTAAATACACAAAACACATCAAGGCTGAGGACGGTGAAGGTGGTGGCAGTAACCGCAAAACCGGGGCTACAGGAAAGGATGTGATCATTGAAGTGCCCTTGGGAACCATTGTAAGAGACGCGGAGACCATGGAGCAGGAAGGCGAAGTAACCCGCGATGGTGAAACAGTGATCATTGTACCCGGTGGCAGAGGGGGCTTAGGAAACGACCACTTTAAGAGTTCAACCCACCAGACACCCAGGTATGCACAACCAGGAGAACCGGGTATTGAAACATGGAAGGTGCTTGAGCTGAAGATACTGGCTGATGTGGGACTGGTTGGCTTTCCTAATGCCGGCAAATCAACGCTTTTAGCCACTCTTTCAGCAGCAAAACCTGAGATTGCCGATTATCCGTTTACAACCCTCAGGCCAAACCTTGGCATTGTAAGCTACCGCGACAACCGGTCGTTTGTAATGGCCGATATTCCCGGAATAATTGAGGGAGCATCAGAAGGAAGGGGTTTGGGATTAAGGTTCCTCAGGCACATTGAAAGAAACTCAGTATTGTTGTTTATGGTACCTGCAAACACTGACAACATCAGGAAAGAATACGATATCCTGCTCAACGAGTTGAAAGAGTATAATCCTGAGTTGATGGACAAGCAGCGGTTGCTTGCTGTGACAAAGTGTGACCTGGTGGATGAAGAGGGTATGAAGAAGATCAAAAAGCGGAAGATGCCCGACATTCCAACTGTTTTCATATCTTCGCATACAGGGCTGAACCTTGTTCAGCTCAAGGATATGATCATGAAGGCTTTATCTGAAGTTTATTAGCATCAGCCCTGTGGTCTGTAAACAACTTAACTCCTGATGGGAATTTTTCAGCAGATACTTGATTTCCTGGTTTCGACAGACAAACAACTGTTTCTTTTCATCAATGGTATCAACAGTCCGTTCTTTGATGCAGTAATGTATACACTGAGCCAGAGACTTGTATGGGCGCCACTTTATGCAGTATTGCTGCTGTTAATGTGGTTTGTGTACAGGAAGAATTTTTGGTTTGTACTGCCTGTTATAATTCTGCTTGTTACTCTTACCGACCAGGTTTCGGTAATTTTATTCAAAGACGTATTTGAAAGACTACGCCCCTGCCATGACCCTACACTGGAAGGTATGGTAAGGATTGTGAAAAATCACTGTGGCGGACAGTATGGTTTTATTTCATCGCATGCATGCAATACATTCGGGGTCGCTGTATTTTCAGGAACTTTACTAAGGTCGAAATACAAATGGATACTGCCTGGACTTCTTATATGGGCAGCACTCATATCATACAGCAGGATATACCTTGGAGTGCATTTCCCCGGTGATGTAATTGTCGGGGGCATGGTGGGAAGCCTGCTGGGTTTTCTAATGGTAATGCTTTTCAGGTGGCTCGTTGCACGACGGCAGAAAGCTTAATCCTTGTTTACCAGGCAGAAAGCCTAATCTTTGTTTGCCAGTGGGAATTTCTTCTCAAAAGAAATCCAGTATAATGGAAGGTGCCCGCGGAATTCCCCCGCTTCAGTATAACTCTCAAGCATCGGGCACATTGCAATTACCTTTTTAGTGACTTTACCTGATTCCTCATTCATATACCATTCTTCAAGGAAGCGGATCTTTGAGATATCTGATAACTCAATATTATTAACCATCAGTGTATCATATTCCTCATATGGGGCATAAGGCCGCTGGAGGGTCATCAGCTCCTTACGGCGGCTGCGTTCGGTGATTTCTTCAGGAGTCAGCTCTTTGTAGGTGATTACATCATAGATCTTGTGTTTACCCGATTTAGTGGCATCAATCAGTGTTTTCACAAGCTTCTCCCGCTTATTATTCTCAAGGTTCTGCACCCACCATTCAAGATCCTTCTCAGGTGAGATTATAGTTACATCATACTGTATACGGTTGGTGAGAACTTCACCTTTCCTGCCACATGAAACCGCCAGTCCACCGAGAGCGATTAACGTTATGAGAATTAGATTCTTCATTTGAGATTAAATTTGAGATTCGAAATTTGAGATTTGAGATTTGCCTTTTTACTGACTGCTGACTGCTGACTGCTGACTGCTAATATTGCTTATCAAAGATACAAATATAGGAAGGCAAAGTTTAACTTTGCATTCTCTGAGTTTGGTTACCATGAAAATTAAACCGATCTATCTTCTACTTATTACCACGTTTGTGGTATTTTCAATTGCATTGAGGAATGAAGTCCTTATAGGGTGGGATGATGGAGAGTACCTTACTCATCCGGATGTTTACAAAACAGGCGCAGGTAGTGGTGCTTCGATATTCAGGAGCTTTCATCTTGGAATGTACCAGCCGCTGGCAGTGCTTAGCTTTGCATTCAACCACAGCCTGTTTGGCGATTCAGCCGCCTCTTACATCCTGACCAACCTGCTGCTTCATCTGCTGAATACTTACCTCGTATACCGGCTCATGCAGCAATGGCTGAAAGCGGAGGTACCATCGCTTATAGTGGCAGGACTCTTTGCCCTGCACCCGATGCATGTGGAGGGAGTGGTATGGATATCGGTGCGCAGTTCATTGATGTACTCAGCCTTCTACCTGTTTGGATTGTTGCAACACAACAGGTACCTTGCTTCGGGAAAGAACAAAGATTACTTTCTTACCATACTCTGGGTGGTCCTTTCACTGTTCAGCAAATCAATGGCGGCTACTTTCCCGCTGGCAATGCTGGCAGTTGATTACCTGCAGAAGAGAAAGTTCACCGGGAAAGTTATACTGGAAAAAGTACCTTTCCTGGTGCTGTCGGTAATCTTTGGACTTGTTGCCATAAAAGCTTCTGCCTCGTTTGGCCATATTACCGTGCTTGAAAAGGATTATACGATAATCGGGAGGGTGGTGCTGTTACTATACGGGATCAGCTTTTACCTGTATAAACTGGTATTGCCGGTTAACCTTTCAGCCATCTATGCATTCCCGGAGGTTAGTAACGGCAGTTTCCCGGGGTGGGTTTATGCACCCATGGTTATGCTGGTAATCGCCGGACTGGTTATTTGGAAAGCAGGAAGTTACAGGAGGTTGTTCATCTTTGGGTTTATATTTTTCATTGTCAGTATATCAATGGTACTGCCCCTGTTCTGGTCGAGAATTTTTATAACGGCAGATAGATATACGTATCTCCCTTATGTTGGATTATTCATCATAATTGCCCTGCCATTGGGCCATCTGTGGGAAAACCGCCAATCACTTGAGGACTCTACCCGCAAGAGCATTTACTGGGCCGGGGGATTGTTGCTTTTACTGATGGTGGCAGCCACATGGAACAGGATTCAGACATGGCGTGATGTACCTACCCTCCTTTCTGATGTAATTGAAAAACGCCGTTCTGATGCCGATATGGCACATGGTTATTTCTACCTTGGCAATTATTATGATACCAGTGGAAATGATGAGGAGGCTATAAAAAATTACGACCTCGCGATCAGCCGGAATAAGGGTTACCTCCTCGCCTACAATAACAGGGGAATATTAAAGGGTAAGCATGGCAACATAAACGGAGCTGTGTTGGACTTCACCAAAGCCATCGAACAAAAGCCCGATTATGCGGAAGCCTATTACAACCGTGGCGTTGCCCTCTACCAGCAGCAAAAACCCGACGAAGCCTGCCGCGACTGGCAAAAAGCCTCCTCCTTAGGATTTAAGCAAGCAAACAGCGTAATAGCCGAGTACTGCACAAAGAATGTAACACCGGTTTTTCCGGAATAGGTTCGGGGTTCGGGGTTCCGGGTTCGGGGTTCGGGATTGTTTCAATGTTTCAGGGATTGCATGGGGTCCGGTTGTTGCCTCCCGTTGCAAGGTTTCGGCTTGCCGAAACCAACACCGGTCCTGTAAGGACCACACCCCCTAGCCCCGACCTTCGGGTCGGGGGAAAACCCCCACCAACCATCTCCCGACCCCCGGGTTGGGAAAAACAAAAAAAAGGCGTTGCCCCGCAACGCCTCAATATTGAGTGTTAAAAAAATATTATTCCGCCTCGTGATAAACAAGGTTACGTAATGCCACAGTATATTTACCAGGGCGGGTGGTATAGTTGATGCTATAATCAGTAGCATACCATCCGGCAATTTCATAAGCTTCAGGCTGGCGCAGAGGGTAAGTTTCATTGGGATGTGTGAGTAGGAATTCAGATGTGATCATTGGTTCAAAAAAGATAAACGAACCATCGTAAGAACCCCAGATAAAAGTTTGAGTAAATTCGCCGGTACCGGCAATTTCAGGTGAAAGGAGGTCAATCCAGTGGGCACCCATCTGCGGAACACCGCCGGGTATGTTCATATACAACGGTGGCCAGTATTGCTGTGCCGGCAGGATATTCATTTCCGGGTCATTCTCCCCAATCTGAAGTCTTTCCTCATTGGGAATGATGTAAAAATGGAAATCAAAATGCGGAGCCCCGTAAATAGGAAGATGCCCATGAGGGTTCCAGTCCACCAACATATGTGTGTAGAAGTTACCTCCCTTGTTTTTTGGAAGATCAAGGACTATAGCAACAGGTTCATCGGGTAGGTTTTCCAGTGCATTTTCAGAAAGATCAATTCCGACAGCAATCGGATCGCCATTACCATTACCATCAACCTGAATCCATGCCCTGGCAGTACCGCCGGCAAAAGGAACTGTTGAGCCATAGAAGGTGTTTGTGCCCTGAGATTTAAGGTCACCTTTATCTAAAACGGCAGGCTCATCCTTCTGACAAGACTGCAAACCTATTCCCACGCCCATAAGCGCAATAAGTGAAAGTTTAACGAAATGCTTCATGTTTGCTTATTTATAATTTGTATTAAGATTAAACACAACGAAGAAATCGAAGTTTGCCGAATACAACTGTAGTTCAGCAATTTATAGAGTTCTCTAAAAACATTCACCAAGCAAAAATTCTCTTAAACATTAACGGGGAGGAAATCTGGTATAAGGAGGTTCTTGTTGAACTAAACAGATTATAATGAGAACAGACCGGTTTAGGCTTTCAGGGTTTCAATGTTCCAATGTTCCGTGGTTCCATGGTTCTATGGTTTGATTGTTCAGTGGGCGTGGGCTTTGGGGATGAGGATTGCATGGGGTCCGATTGTTGCCTCCCGTTGCAAGGTTTCGGCTTGCCGAAACCATCTCCCAACCCCCGGGTCGGGAAAAACAAAAAAAAAGGCGTTGCCCCGCAACGCCTCAATAGATTTGAATTCTATTCAACTATATAGGCCTAAATTGAACCATTTGAACCATTTGAACAATTTGAACCATTTGAACAATTTGAACCATTTGAACCATTTAAACCATTTAAACCAACTACCGGTAATACGCGGTAATAAACTGCATGATATTCTCTTCAACGCGTTTTAATACGTTGGAGATGTCTGCTCTCTGGAATTTGTCGCCGGTAATGTTCTCGTATAGTTCAATATAGCGCTCTGAAACCTGGGTTACGAAATCATCGGTCATTTCAGGAACGGTTTGCCCTTCCTTGCCCTGGAAGTTGTTGGCGATAAGCCACTCACGGACAAACTCCTTGGAGAGCTGTTTCTGGGCTTCTCCCCTGTCCTGCCGCTCCTGGTAACCTTCGAGATAGAAGTAGCGTGATGAGTCGGGTGTATGGATTTCATCGATAAGGTATATATCACCATCATCTTTGCCAAACTCATATTTGGTATCGACCAGGATAAGTCCCATCTTTTCAGCGATCTCTGTACCACGCTGGAAGATCCTGCGGGTGTAGTCCTCGAGTTTTGTATAATCTGCCTCACTAACAAGGCCGGAGCTGATTATCTCTTCCCTTGAAATATCCTCATCGTGGCCTACCATTGCCTTGGTAGTAGGTGTTATAATTGGCTCTGGGAACCTGTCGTTCTCCTTCATACCTTCTGGCATAGGCACTCCGCAGAGGGTACGTTTGCCGCTCTTGTACTCACGCCAGGCATGTCCTGACAGATAACCACGGATAACCATCTCAACCTTGAAAGGCTCACAAAGCCTGCCCACTGTAACCATGGGATCAGGAGTGGCTATTTTCCAGTTGGGAATAATGTCACTGGTGTCGTCAAGAAACTTCGATGCAATCTGGTTCAATACTTGTCCCTTATAAGGGATACCTTTTGGCAGGACAACATCGAAGGCAGAAATACGGTCTGTAGTAACCATGATAAGGAGTTCATCCTTGATATGGTATACATCACGAACCTTACCTACATAGAGATGTGTCTGTCCCGGCAGATTGAAGTTGGTTTTGGTAACAGCGTTCATTGTATGTGTTGATGTTAAGTGGCTAGTGGATATTTCTTACTGCAACCACAAATAACCGTGTGGTTTCAGCACGTATGGGAAATTAACCTGCTTTCCTGTAATCAGGTCTGTTGCAGAATCAGTCCCTGTAAGAATGGTGTCTATAACAACTTCTTCCTGTGAAAGGTTTTGTATAACTTTAATAAAATCACCAAGATAGGAGCGTTTGTAGGCGAGCAGAGGAGTATCGGCATTTATAGAAGACGCCATCCACTCAAGGGTGCCACGGCTAAATGCCGGATGTTTGGATCTTATGTTAAGCTGATCTCTGATGGCTTTGTAAACCATAGATGTGAGGGAATTTGGATTCCACAACTGATCATCGATGTACTTCCAGTTCAGGTAACCTCTTACAAGGTATCTTGAGTCAGTTTTACCAGTCTTAACACGGTAGGTTTCAAAAAACTCCTCGTCGTTTAACCTTGCAAATTCATCACCGTAGTATATGATAGGCGTTCCGGGCAGGGTTAGCATGATGCTGTAAGCCAGGGCAATCCTGTCGGGATCTCGCTTCAGCAACTCAGCGAGGCGGGCTGATATACCCTCACCTACCCTGAAATCCCAGGCCGGTTTCATGCAATAGTGTCCATGGATGATTGCGCGGTCTTCAGGTGTCACCATTTCAAGGGTAAGCTCATCATGCAGACGCAGGAAAGTGAACCATTGATTATCAGGACCAATAGCAGGAGTAATTTCAGGACTAAGAATGTTCATCACCGGCTCAGGGCTTTGCACAGCCAGCGATTTAAACACCATAGGCATTAATGGGAAGTGATATCCGGCATGGCACTCATCATTGTCACCGAAATATTTCACAACTTCCTTAGGAGGCTGGCATGCTTCGGCGAGTAACAGTGTATTTGGCCTGATATAGTCGAGTACTGCTCTGAATATTTTTAAGATAGCATGGGTTTGTGGAAGGTTTTCACAGTCGGTGCCGTCTTCCTTCCACAGGTATGGGATGGCATCAGCGCGGAAGCCATCGAGGCCCTGCTCGAGCCAAAAGAGTAGGATCTTCGTAACATCAATCAGAACATCGGGGTTACGGTAATTAAGGTCGGGCTGGAATTCAAAGAAGCGGTGGAAAAAATACCATTCACCGTCTTTTTCCCAGTTGCTGGGTACCATACCCTTGAAGAGCAGGCGTGTTTCCTTGTAAAGGTTGGTATCCTTATTCCAGATATAATATTCGCGGTATGGGTTTTCAGGTCCTTTGCGGGATTCGACAAACCAGGGATGCTCCTCACTGGTATGATTCATTGCTATGTCGAAGATGACCCTAATTCCTCGTGAGTGAGCATTATCAAGGAACTCACGGAATGCAGCTTGTTTAACATCTTCAGGAGTATCAGCTGGCATACCGAAGAGTTCAGGCCTTATATTGCGGTAGTCCTTTATATCGAAACCGGCATCACGCATTGGGGAATCCAGGATAGGCAAAAGCCAGAGGCAGGTTACACCCAGGTCATGCAGGTGATCAAGCTTTTCATTCAGTCCGTCGAAAGTATTGTTAAAAAGATCCACATAGAGGGAATAAACCACTGCATCCTTATACCAGTTTTCAGGCTGCTTATCAAAAGTGAAACCTGCTTTGGCATTTTCAATAAGCTGAAAGAAAGTAAGAAGCTTACTATTCTCTGTTATGGGGTATAATTTATTCCATTCCTGCGTTATCTTTTCTTTAACTTCCTGATTCATAATAGCTTAAAAAATTAAATTAATTCCCTCGGTTTTTTGCAAATTTAATTTTAAAAGTGATGCTTAAGGGGGTTATAACTTTTTTTATCTTCGTATTGGGGTGGAGTACCGCAAGGCCGGGGTGAAAGGCAGACTAACTTATTTGACTATAATTATCTCGTTCAATGATTGCCAGGGTATTAACTTTCGTCTTATTCATCATTTCACTTGGCTTGTCAGCCCAGGTGAACACCTTCAGGTTGCCTGAAAACAGGAACCGGATGGTGGCTGATTTTGAAAATTACGATAATATTGTGGTTGTTGAAATGATGCTGCAGGATTCAATACCTGTAAGGCTGATTGTTGACAGCGGGATTGAGGGAGTGATACTCACTGACACCTTACTGGTTGATTACTTTGAGCGATTCTGCTTCAGGAAATTTAAGCTTACAGCACCTGCCAGCACCGTATCACTGGATGCCTGTATAACATCGTTGGTTAAAATTAAATTCGGCAAGCTGGAGCCAATTTTCACCAATATGATCCTTCTTCAGGAAGATCTCTTTTCACTTGAATCCTTTATAGGTGCAAAAGTGCACGGGCTCATTGGCATTGATAAGTTCAAAGACCTCATCCTGACTATTGATTATGCCCGGCATTATCTTACAGTTACAAGACCTTCGGTTTATAAAGTCCCGGGGAATGCAGAAGTTGTTCCGATCGACATCCTCAGGGGCAGGCCATATATCTCAGCAAGGGTGGAACTTGACAACCGGGAGATCAGGGATTTATGGCTGATGATAGACTCAGGAGCAAACCATCCCCTGTTGTTGGAGACTGATTCAACTGATTCCTATAAACCAACAAACTTCCTTGAAACAACCATTGGCAGGGGACTTGGCGGCAATATACCGGGCAAGTTCGTAAGGTCGGGCTGGCTCATCATTGGCAACTCAAGGCTGGATAATATCATCACGTCACTTTCTTCTGATTACTTTACAGGGAATCCTGCGACCAGGAATTTCAGGAACGGTACGCTGGGAGCAGGAGCTTTATCAAGATTTACAGTCAGTTTTGATTATACCGGTAAAAGGTTGATCCTTCAGAAAGGAGCTAAATTCAGGGAACCATTTGACTATAACATGAGCGGTGTTGTGTTTGAAAGCATTAATACCGGTTTTAATGTATACAGAGTGGCGGAGGTGATAGCTGGCAGCCCCGGACAACTTGCCGGTGTGCAGAAAGGCGACATCCTGGTTAGCGTAAACAGCAAGGCTGCATTCTCAATGAACCTGGGAGATCTTAACTTATTGCTGAGTAAAAAACCGGGCACACCGGTTACCATGCTATTGAGTCGTGACGGAAAACTAGAATCAGTAAGGTTTAGATTAAAAAGACTTATCTGACCGGCAAAACCCTTCTCAATTTTCTATAATTTTGGGAACGCAAGTATAGTTGCGTCAACATCATGAAAATAAGATCTCTAGTATTTTTATTCTGCATATTTGCAGTAACACGGGCTTTTGCCACCCCTTCAGGTATAAAAGTTGAACCTCCTTTCTGGTGGTCAGGAATGAGTAATCCCAATCTTCAGTTGCTGGTTTATGCAGACCAGGTTGGCACCACCGTGCCTGAAACTGATTACAAAGGGATTACCATTGCCAATGTGCATAAAGTTGAAAATTCAAATTACCTTTTTATCGACCTGGTACTTAACAAGAATATTAAGCCGGGGAAGTTTGATATTAGGTTTAAAGAGAACGGTAAGGTAAAGTATACTTACAAATATGAATTAAAGGAAAGAGCTCAGGGCTCAGCAGTGCGTAAAGGATTCACTGCCGGTGATGCCATTTACCTCTTGATGCCCGACCGCTTTGCCAATAGTGACCTTGAGAATGACAGTCAGCCCGGAATGATCGAGCAGGCCGACAGAAGTAACCCATCGGGCAGGCATGGTGGTGATATCAAAGGAATCTCTGATCACCTCCAGTACATCAAAGACCTTGGTGCCACAGCCATCTGGATCAATCCATTGCTTGAAAACAATAATAAAGCATACACTTACCATGGATATGCTATTACTGACTTTTACAGGATTGACCCCAGGTATGGCACTAATGAAGACTATAGCGCCCTGGTTAGCAAAAGCCACCAGATGGGAATGAAAGTGATTATGGACATGATCTTCAATCACTGCGGCATTAACCACTGGTTTATCAACGACCTGCCTATGAAGGGGTGGATCCATGAATTTCCTCAGTTCACCAAATCAAACTTCAGGGCTGAATCGCTTACTGACCCCCATGCATCAGAATACGACCGTAACCTCATGGTAACAGGCTGGTTTGACAATAATATGCCCGACCTCGACCAGAGAAATCCTTTTCTCAGCAACTACCTGATACAAAACAGCATCTGGTGGATAGAGTATGCAGGACTTGATGGAATAAGGATGGATACACAGCCTTATCCCTATAAAGAGATAATGACTGAGTGGACAAAACGAATCAATGAAGAATATCCCTATTTCAATATTGTGGGCGAAGCCTGGATGCAACGGGAAACTATGACCGCCTTTTATCAGAAGGATAGTAAGTTCGGAAATGGTTATAATTCAGGCGTTCCGTTTATAACCGACTTTCCGATGTACAATGCAATTACCAAAGCATTCACTGAAAATGAAGGATGGACTGAAGGAATGGCAAGGATATACTATGTGCTGGCCCAGGATTTTGTATATGCTGACCCGTATGGACTGCTGATCTTTGCCGACAACCACGACCTTAACCGCTTCTTTACATCTGTCAGGAAAGACTTTGATGCCTATAAACTGGCTATGGCATTCCTGCTGACCACAAGGGGTATCCCTATGATTTACTATGGCACTGAGTTCCTCATGGAAGGCGAAGAGCATAAAGGACATGGTGAAATAAGGAAAGACTTCCCGGGGGGATGGACAACTGATACGGTAAATTACTTTACAGGCAAAGGAATGAGCAGCCAACAACAAGAGGCCTATGCTTACCTTAAGAACATCCTGCAGTGGAGAGCAGGAAATGAAGCTGTTAAAACCGGGAAACTCACACAATACATACCTCAGGACGGAGTGTATGTTTACTTCAGGGAGTCGGGCGACCAGCGGATAATGGTAATTCTCAACAACGCCAATGAAACCAGGTCGATAGAAACAGTGAGGTTCAAAGAGAATCTGAAGGGCACTATCCATGGCAAGAATATCATCAACGGCAAGCCTTTTACCTTCAGGAACACCATTTTAGTTGAACCACGTCAGCCATTGATCATAGAACTTTACAACTAATGACCACTGCCGTCAGGAAAAAGAAGAAAAAGAAAACTAGGCTTTCGCGGAAGAAACTACTGATTGCAGGTATTATCCTGGCCGGGCTTATATTGCTTGGCCCCCCGTTGGTGCGATCTGTCAGAATGATGATTGATTACGGATTATCAGCAGCAACAGTAAAACAGCACGACAATATCCTCAATTTTGGTGTTCCGCTGCCCGCAGGTTATAATATTCACGGAATAGATATTTCGCATCACCAGAAAGCGATAGACTGGAAGCAGGTGGCTGCCATTGATGTTAACGGGGCTAAGATTCAGTTTGCCTTTATGAAAGCAACGGAAGGTATAACACGACAGGACTTTCACTTCACAAGCAACTGGAAGAAAAGCAAGCAAGCCGGATTGATCAGAGGTGCTTACCATTTCTACTATCCTACAAGGGATGCAAAGAAACAGGCAGAGAATTTTATCAGCCAGGTAGAACTTTCACCCGGTGACCTGCCCCCGGTGCTGGACATTGAATTATCGAAGGGAAAATCGAAGAAAGAGATCGTTGAAGGTTGTATTGTTTGGTGTGAGGCTATTGAAGAACATTATGGAGTTAAGCCGATTATTTATACCAATCCAACATTCTACGATAAATACCTGAAGGACGATTTTGATGAATATCCGCTATGGATAGCACATTACTACGAGGAAATTCCAAGGATGCAACACCGCGACTGGCTCTTCTGGCAACACACGGACAAAGCAACCATCAGGGGTATCAGCAAACCTGTGGACCTTAATGTTTTTAAAGGAGATCTTGACGACCTGCTTGAAATGTGCATAGACTAATTCTTAACTTTGTATAAAATAAAAACTGAGCATCATGGAAACTGAAACATTAAATAAAAAGGACCAGGTGCAAGAGGAAGTTTGCTGTCCTCCGTTCGATCCCATACCCTGGGATAACAAGATGCATATGTGGGATAAAAAGATGTTCATACGCGACAGGGTGAGGACATTCTATTACATGCCCCTTGGATTCGGGAAGGTAATGCGCCGGTTGAACCAAAAGGTTATGGACGCCGGTGCTGACATGCCTAACTGGCTATGCCTGTCGGATCACACAAGTAAGTGGAATATGGATGTTTACCTTGAAGTGGACAAGGAAATTCCGGATGCACATAATGTTACCATCAGTGGCAGCTTTTTCAGCAAGGTTTATGAAGGCCCGTTTAAGGATACAGGAAAATGGGCTGAAGATTTTAACAAAACAGTTAAAGAGAAAGGCCTGAATACCAGGAAATGCTATATGTGGTACACTACCTGTCCGAAGTGTGCAAAGAAATACGGTAAAAATTACACCGTCTTTATTGGTGAAATAGGCAGTTAACTGTTGTGAAGCCTTTTTGCTTCTTTCATTTTTTCTGATGACTCCCTTAGTTTATCCAGTGCTACAATAAGCGTTGACTTAGGGCAGGCAAGGTTGATACGCATAAAACCCTGTCCTCCCCTGCCAAACTGAATACCCGGATTTAATCCTATCCCGGCTTCTTTAACGAGGAACTTAGCAAGCTCTTTATCACTCATCTGCCATGCTGAAAAGTCGAGCCAGGCCATATAAGTAGCTTCAGGCCTGACCATAGTGATTTCAGGTAGGTGTTCTTTCAGGAATACCTGCAGGTAATTAATATTCCCATCAATGTATTGAAGCAGTTGTGTGAGCCACTCTTCACCGAATGTATAGGCAGCAGCAGATGCAATATTTCCAAATACATTGCCCATATCCACATGCAGGTTCTGCAAGAGTTTATTGTAGGTAGTCCTGAGTTTCTTATTTGAAATTATTACAGAGGCTGTTGATAATCCTGCAAGGTTAAAGGTTTTGCTCGGTGCTATCATCGTAATGGTATTATCAGCTATCTGTTTGCCAAGGGATGCCATAACAGTGTGTTTATAACCGATATTTACCAGGTCGCAATGAATCTCATCGGATATCATCAGCACATTATACTTCAGGCAGATATCAGCCAGCTTTTTAAGCTCCTCAGGTTGCCATGCATTTCCACCGGGATTATGGGGATTACTTATGATGATCATGGCTGCTCCTTTCCTGCAGTGCATTTCAAGGTTGGCATAGTCCATCTCATACCTGCCGTTTACCAGTTTAAGCTGATTATGGCAAAGAACTCGGCCATTGTTCTTTACTGCCGTAAAAAACGGAAAATACACCGGTGGCTGCACAATGATCCTGTCGCCGGGTTTGGTCAGGGCAAGTACAGCAAGGTTGATCGCCGGGACAATGCCCGGAGAAAAGCAAATCCATTCCCGTTTAAGGTTCCAGTTATGCCTTCGCTGTACCCAGTTGACTATAGATTCGTAATAATCATCAGAACGGAAAGTATAACCCAGCACAGGGTGTTCTGTCCGTTTCCTGATAGCATCAAGAATAAACGGAGGTGTGGCAAAGTCCATGTCAGCCACCCACATTGGGATAACATCTTCATTTCCGAAGAAAAGTTTCCTGAGGTCGTATTTTACACAAGAGGTGCCGGCGCGATTAATCTGGTCGTCGAAATTATAGTTCATTTTTTTGATAGTGCCCTTAGGGCTTGTAGATTACACCAATGTTCTTTTTACCATCGATTTCGATCCTGATAGGACTGTTAAACCTAACATGGCGGATAAAAGTATCTTCATAATGTGCGGGATGCGACTGCAGGAAGTCAATATCGTAATGACCGTCCTTTATATGGGGGTTAATGGTGAAATAGCCAACATGGAAGGATGTCAGGTTCTGGAAGAAGTGTGTTCCCTGGCTGGGATCTATCCTGTAGTTCTCAAGTCCCGATTCTATAATCAGCCTTGCTGCTGAAATTTGCGGCCACCTGACAGGTATTCCAAGCCAGGGATCAGATGACCCCCATCTGCCAGGACCAACCAGTACATAATTCCTTTTTTCAGCGATAAAACGGTTATTGAGAACCTCAAGATCGGCAGCAATATCAGAACTTCTGGATGCATCCCATGAAGACGGCTTGATGTAGACAAAATCACATACATCCTTAACTATGCCGTTGCCAAGAGCCATATTGGAGATTACGATTGAATCCTCCTTCATGATTTCTTCAGGCTTAAGGTTCACTGTTTCGTTCTTCCCGACTATTGGCCTTATCTGCAACAATGAGAATACCTTTTGATGGTCACGAGGCAGGTCGAGGTTTACGGCAAACTCAATTTCTACCGGTTTGCCCATTTCTTTCTCCCCTATTTCAAGCACAGTAGAAAGAACCTCTGCCAGAGGGAATGTGTTGTGGCTGAGTAATTGGGAGAATGTAATCAACCGTTTACCCGGACTTAGCGTTCCATAAACCACTGAGTTGCTGTCGAAATCAAAGGTGGAGGCAACAAGTTTAAGAGTGCCGTCGGCTTCTGCATCAGCAACCTTTAATTTCATCAGGTTAATAGTCTCATCTATATCAGGATGAAAATGTTCAGGGTCGAGGTCGAGTGCATAGAATGTTTTCTGCGTTTCAGCAAGTGCCAGGTCAGGAGATGAAAGTTGAAGCACCTTTTTAGGGTACCTGGGTGAGAACCGCAGTCCGTTGCCACCATCAACTATATATTTTCCAAGGCCAAAGGCTATGTTGGCAATTCCATCTTCCGGACGCTCAGGAGCTATCGGATAGAAGTTTATCGACCTTGCCACACCCGATACACAGGGATAGAACTTTTTACCATACTGCTGTCCGGTAACTTCCTGGAGTACTATAGCCATCTTCTCCTCATCAATCACATTCAGTGTGGCCGACATATATGATTTGCTGTCCCTGAAGAATACAGAGGCATAGACGCTTTTAATGGCTTCCGACAGTTTGTCCATCATCATCCTCTCATTCGACTTAATGTTGGGAATCATATAAGTTGAATAGATACCGGCGAAAGGCTGGTAATAAGAGTCTTCAAGCAGTGACGATGACCTGATGGCAATAGGGTTATTTACACAGGCAATGAAGGTATAAAGGTCTTCATGGATGCGGTAAGGTAACCTTGAACGGATGAAGTGTGCGAGGATATCTTTGTCTGACCTGTCAGAAAGTGCAATTTCATAAAGGTTATTGTCCTCCATGAATTCATCAAAAATATCAGTGCCAAGGACCACTGTGCGGGGTATGGAAATGGCCACTCCTTCAAATTTCTCATAAAGCCTGTTTCTCTTGATAAGTGAATCAAGGAAGGCCAGACCTCTTGCTTTGCCACCTATAGAGCCTTGTCCGATACGTGCAAAGGAGAGGTACTCATCATACCGCTGGCGGTCGAATTCAGCGATAACGCCTTTTGCCTTATTGATCCTGAAGGCAGTAATTGAGTCGAATATGTACCTTTTTGCTTCATCCATATCCTGGAATTCAGTAACCGATACTTCCCTGAACATCTCAGCAATGGGGAACAGGGCACGGGCATTGAACCACTTGGAGAAATGGTTTCGTTGCATGTGGTAAAGCAATGAATGGTCGGGAATTTCAAAGATTTTTTCCTGCAATGACTTAAGGTCAGAAGCACGGGTTATTTCACGACCCGTATCAGGATTCATGAAAACAAAATCACCAAAAGCAAAATACTCATTGATAAAGTTCCTCAGCTCAATAGACAAGGTTTTTGACTGTTTGTTGAGAAAACCGACCTTCAATTCTTCGGCAAGGTATTGGTTTGATGAGTCGGATGACTGCAACAGTATAGGCATAAACTCATCCTTTGACCTTACAAGCTTTACAAATTCAATACCTGCAGCTTTGTCGGTAACATTGTTCCGTTTGAAACTAACATCAGAAATGATTCCCAGCAGGTTGTTCTTGTACTTATCAAAAAGCGTAACAGCCTCCTCATAGTTGGTGGCAAGTATAATCTTTGGCCTTCCCCTCATCCTGAGCATCTTTTGGTGCTCATTCAGTCCTTCAGTAATAAAGCCCTTTGATTGCCGGTAGATAATTTTATAGATGTTGGGCAGGTAACTGGAGTAGAACCTGATACTGTCCTCCACAAGTATGATGGCCTGCACCCCCTGCTTCATGTCAGTATCGATATTCATCTTATCTTCAATCAGTTTTATGATAGCAAGAAGGATATCAGGATTACCAAGCCAGCAGAATACGTAATCGATAGCTGTAAGGTTCTTTTCCTTTAACTTAAGGCTCACCTCCCGTGAAAACGGAGTAAGGACAACAAAAGGTGTTTTTGGATACTTCGACTTAATTCTGGAAGCCAGGTCAAAACTATCAGCACTTTCAATATTGAGCATGGAAATAATCAGCTCAATATTCTTATCGTTGAGAACTTCAAGTGCTTCTTCCTCTGACGTTACCTTTATAAACTGGGGCGGATAGCGAAGACTGAGAGAAACGTACTCCATAAAAATAGTTTCATCTATCCTGCCGTCTTCTTCAAGCATAAAGGAGTCGTAGGTGCTCGATATAAGCAACACCTGGTAGATCCTCCTTTTCATGAGGAGGTTAAAAGATGTATCTATGAAATAGTACTTTTTAGGGTCAAGCGCATTTTGCTTTTGCTGCATTACAATAAGCTTTAAATTAATCGGCTAAGGCGCGATTTAAACGTTTACATAGTTATCACTGATATTCTTTTTTTACCGTCCATCCTGACCGTCAGAGGTTTTTCGAAATGTGCGATTGTGAAGTACTCGGTTTTTTCGATATTCTCCTGGCTTTTCAGAACATCGTAGCGGATAAAGCTACCCGACATTTCCGGCTGCACGCAAAAGTAGCCAACATTCATGGATGTAACATTATGGAAAAAGTGAGATCCTGAAGAAGCATCAAGAGGGAAACCTTCAAGACTAGTTTCAACGATAACCCTTGCATTGGAAATCTGTGGCCAGGTAACAGGTATTCCGATCCATTTGTCCCTGGTACCCCATCTGCCGGGGCCTATAAGGATATATTTCCTGTTTTCCTGGTGCATCCTTGCATTTATCTTCTCCATTTCCCTTGCCATCTCTTCTGTCTTCTCTTTATTAAACGTATCAGGATCAACAAACACAACGCAGTCCACGTCATCAATTAAACCATTGCCCATCTCTTTTTCTGAGTACAGCAGTATTTCCTCTTGGTTAATCTTTGTCATATCAACCTGATAGTCGGCCGTATTTCCGATGAGTGGTTTTATTTGCAGCAGATAAAAGGTTGCCTTATTATCGCGGTCCTTGTTCAGGTCAACTGCAAACTCAATCTCTACAGGTGAGCCAAGTGCTTCTTTAACAACATCGAGCACCACCTCAATTGTTTTAGCCAGAGGGATAAAATTATATTTAAGGATATCGGCAAAATTAACAACACGCGGACCGGGATTGCTGATTCCGGGGATAATGCGGTTGTTTTCCAGAGAGTAAACTGAAGCAAGGTGTTTAAGGGTGCCATGCATTTCAGCATCATCTATATCAAGCTTACATAATCCGGCTTCCTCACCTTCAAGCAGGTTAACATCGTGTTTGCTCAGGTCGACTGCATAGAACTTAAGTTGCGAAGCCTTGTACTGGTCTTTTGGGGTGTTGATTTCAAGGTTAGGGTAGAGCGGTGAAAACCTGTAGGCTTTTTCGCCTTCTACAACATAACGGCCTAATCCTAAAGCACAGACTGCAAATCCTTCTTCCGGCCTCATGTGTCCGAATGGATAGTAGTTATATGACTGGGCAACACCACTGATATGAGGGTAAAATACATTACCATATTGGTTACCAACAACCTCCTGGATAATTACAGCCATCTTTTCCTGTTCAATCTTATAGTTGATGGCCTCAATGTAACTCCTGGCAGTTTTTGAGTATACTGATGCATATACCAGTTTAATGGCGTTCATCAGTTGCTCAAGTCGCACATCTTCATCCGGGTGACTGTTTGGGATGATATAAGTTTCAAAGATACCGGCAAAGGGCTGATTGAGTGAATCTTCAAACAAACCTGATGACCTGATAGCCAAAGGCCTGGTGATCTTTCGTATAATGGTCCGTAATTTCCTGGCAAGTGAAGAAGTGAGTTTACCTTCGATGAACTTCTGCTTAAGCTGTTCATAATCCTGTTCATTCAGGATTACCTCCTGCAGTTTATTACGGCTGATGAAATACTCAAACTCATCCGTTCCGATAATAGATGTTTTAGGTGCCCTGATGTTGATATTAGGTACATGTACTGAAAAGTCGAAGTTATAGATCAGGGTGTTGATAAAGGCAAGCCCACGTCCTTTACCTCCGAGCGCACCTTCAGCAAGTGACAGGATATTCTTCTCATCCGTAATAGCTGTCTCTTCAAATGGGATTACTTTCCCAATATTCTGCTCATTCCTGAAATGCTGAATTACACTGATAAGATATTCACGAAGACTTTCAGGATCTTTAAAGTCTGTTACCTTGGCAGGGTTAAGAATCTTGGCTACCTGTATCTCACCACGTGCCATAAGCCACATTGAGAAATGGTTTTTCTTGGCATGATATAGTAACGACTCAACCGGTATGGTAGCGAGGAAATCTTCAAACTCCTTCAGCGACCTTGCCACAGCAATCTGCTGACCTTCAGTATCGCGGTAAATAAAATTGCCGAAACCAAGGTAGTGGGTGATGAAGCTGCGGAAGTCCTGTAACAGAGTTTCAGAGTTCTTATTAATAAAGGCTGTTTGAAGCTCATATGCTTTGTGTATATTATCCTCGCCGGAAGATTGGAGAACGATAGGCAAATCCTTGATCTCCTTGCGCATTTGTTGCACCAGTTTAAGACCGGCAGATGGATTTATCTGGCCATCCTTCTTAAATTTCACATCAGAAATCAGGCAGAGTATGTAATCTTTATACTTGCTGAAGACATACATAGCCTCCTCATAAGTGGATGCCAGCATAATTTTAGGCCTGGCTTTTAATCGTAATATCCGGTATAGTTCATCAGTAGTTACATCCTCAATAATATGTTTAGTTTGTTCAAGCACAATATTATAAAGCATCGGAAGATACAGAGAGTAGTATTTGGGTGAATCCTCAACCAGCAGGATAACCCTGGTAATCCCTATTTTAGTATCATTCTCAATATTTATCTTATCCTCCAGATAGTTGATCATGGCGAAGAAGATCTTTGAATCGCCGTTCCAGACAAATATCCTGTCAATCCAGGTAAGCTTTTCAGGGTATTGATCAAACAGGGCAATATCAGTATTACTGTTGAGAAGGAGGAACACAGGAATATAAGAATAGTGCTCTTTAACCTTCTGACTGAGTTCAATAGGGTACTGTTTATCAACACCCATCATGATAATGATAAGGTCGTAATGCTTTCTCTCCAGTTGCTCATAAACCTCCTCCTCAGTTGAAACTCCTGTTATCCTGGGCATAGTGCTGAGGCTGAGCTGATAGAATTCGCCAAGGACATGCTCAGAAAACCTCCCTTCTTTCTCAATACTGTAAGCATCATAAAGGTTTGCCACCAACAGGATTTCCTTGACCTTAAATGGCATCAGGTCGTGATATATATCCCGATTATAGTTGTTCCTGTTAAGGAAGGTTTGAAGGAGTTGCCTGCTGTACTTAACATTATCTGCAGGTTTGCTCTTTTGCTCACCTGCCGGTGACATTTTAATGATAGCCTTACCCTTAATACTGTTAAGATAACCACTCAAAAGGTTTGCAATATTGATAATGAGATGTCTTTCCTCCTCCAGGAACGGGCCTTCATAGGCTGAAGGGAAGCCCTTGAGGTAATATATCTCAATACAGCCCGGCTGGTTATCGATTGTTTCGAAAGACTGCTTCTGGCACCATTGTGTTTCACGGAAATCTGCGCTTTTACTCTCAATTCCGGCATATCTTATACGGCAAACGGCAAATTCGGGAAATTGCCATGCTTTGGGCAATATTATGCAAATCTGATGGATAGCCTCTTCCATTGATTTACCTGCCCGCAGAATAGAGGTTGTCTGGTTAATGGCTGATAGTTCCTTTAGTCGCTCCCTGTTTATAAACCTGCCTTCTCTTCCCTTCACACCATTCAGGTATCCTTCAATCAGACTGGATATATTGAATATTAAGTTCCGTTCTTCTATCAGGAAAGGTCCTTCATCCATTTCAGGGAATGACCTGAGGTAGCAGATTGTTATAGTACCTGTAAGACCGTCGATGGTTTCAATCTTTTGCTCCTGCTTCCATTCTGTTTCAACAAAATCGCGGGTTGTAAATTCCATGTCATCATAACGGATTCTTGCAACCGTTGCCTCTGGATATTGCCAGCCTGATGGCAGTACAGAACAAATCTCGCGGAGAGTGTCTTCAAGCGGCCTTTCCTGCTTAATAATGCTGGTGGTTTCATTGATAGTCCTAAGCTCTTTAACACGTTCGCGCGTTTCATGGAGGATCTTATCAACGTTAATTTTATTGACGTAGATATTCTCATTTTCAGAAGTATTCATACGGTTGAAGTTAATTGGAGGAGTGAGTAAGGCAAGGGTAAAGTTACATATATTTTTTTTCTGAAAAATCTTTAAAAATCTTTTTCTTCGTGTATATCGGCATCTCGATATTTTTATTTAAATTTCGGGCAATATTTCTATTCAATTCACTTAATCTTTCATTATCATTCATTTAATCTCAACATCCAATGACACTAAGCGTTTACGAAACCAAGCCTGCTATGGCTAGCGGTTATCAACAAGCTGTTGATGAATTCATGGCAAAAATCATTGCCAAAAACCCGGGTGAGAAAGAATTTCACCAGGCAGTGAAAGAAGTGGCAGAGACCCTCATTCCTTTCATTGAGGAGAACCCCAAGTACAAAACGGCCAAAATCCTGGAGAGGATAGCAGAACCAGAAAGGGTTATCCTGTTCCGTGTGCCATGGTTGGACGATAAAGGTGAGATCCAGATAAATAAAGGTTACAGAATAGAAATGAACAGTGCAATTGGACCTTATAAAGGAGGATTACGTTTCCATCCTACTGTAAATCTAGGAATTCTGAAGTTTTTAGCTTTTGAACAGGTATTTAAGAATAGCCTTACAACATTGCCAATGGGTGGTGGTAAGGGCGGAAGTGATTTTGACCCTAAAGGTAAATCGGATAATGAGGTAATGCGTTTCTGCCAGAGTTTTATGACTGAACTGGCAAGGCACATAGGACCTGACACTGACGTACCAGCAGGAGATATTGGAGTTGGCGGACGTGAGATTGGTTATATGTTTGGACAATATAAGAGACTCAGGAATGAGTTTACCGGAGTTCTTACAGGCAAGGGACTTGACTGGGGTGGTAGCCTTATCCGCCCTGAAGCAACAGGTTACGGACAGGTATACTTTGCTAAAGAGATGCTGAAAATGAAAGGCCTAGACTTCAAAGGTAAGATCTGTCTCGTATCAGGATCAGGTAATGTTGCCCAGTATGCTACACAGAAAGCAACTCAATTAGGCGGCAAGGTTGTTACTCTGTCCGACTCTGAAGGATACATCCATGACCCAAGCGGAATTACAGAAGAAAAACTCGCTTATGTAATGCACCTCAAGAATGTGAAGAGGGGCCGCATAAAAGAGTATTGCGATAAATATCCGGAAGCTAAGTTCTTTGCTGATAAACGTCCATGGGAAGTTAAGTGCGATATAGCTTTACCAAGCGCAACCCAGAATGAGATTGACGGACATGATGCAGAAATGCTTATTGCCAACGGTTGTTTCCTCGTATCAGAAGGCGCCAACATGCCATCAACTCCTGAGGCAATTGAAGTATACCTCAAACACAAGATCATGTATGGACCTGGCAAAGCTGCAAATGCCGGTGGTGTTGCAACTTCAGGACTTGAAATGTCGCAGAATTCAATGCGTTTATCATGGTCAAGGGAAGAAGTTGATGAAAGGCTCCACACCATTATGATCAACATCCATAAGAACTGTGTTAAGTTCGGCACAGAACCCGATGGATTTATCAACTATGTAAAGGGAGCTAACATCGGAGGATTTGTAAAGGTAGCTGAAGCTATGCTTGCACAAGGACTCGTATAGTTCAATCTGAACATATAAAATCGCACGTGTAGTAATTGCACGTGCGATTTTTTTTGTGACAGTCTCTTGATCAGAGTACTTTATTCAATGCAGGCATCGCGTAACCTGTTCAGTTCATCTTGTTTGGAATTATCACCTGCCGCTGCATAGAGGTAAGAGAGCATTTCAAACATTTTTTCGATGATAACTGAAGGTTTCAGAGGTGTAAAATAGTTCTCCTGGGTTGGGAACTTGAGTTTTTTAAGCAATAATACCAGTTCTTCCTTAGTGAATACCCCACCCTTATTTTCAGGGTTAATACAGAACTTAATCGTTGCATCACCATTGTAATCCATCTCAAGCCAGGCCATAAAATAACGCTCACCGGGAAGCAACAGTCCAAAGAGCGGCATTCCCAGACTTTGTGCCAGGATGGTATACAATATCCCAATGGAGATTGAATAGCCTACTCTCATTTCAAGCAGATTATTGAGAAAAAGATACTTGGCATCTGCTTCCTGTTTCTCCGGCAGCTTAAACTTATAATGGTCGAACAGGATATGGTTGAGTACCTTAACTTTCTCCAGGGGCGTAAGGTTTTCATTAAGTTCAATCCAGATATCACGCCTCAGCCGCAGGATTAACTCGCGAACAAGGTCGATATTCAGGCTTGGGTACTGGTACTTTGTAAATAAGATATATCCTTCAAGGAGATCATGATCCTTGAAGTGTGCCCATTTGACAAGGTCGAAGTGCAATTGGTTAAACTGTATGTTATGGATGATATCCTCGATCCTTTGCTGGATTCCGGTATCGAATGTGTTTTCCCAGGCATCTTCCAGCAGGGGAACTGCCGGAGGGCCTATATTGAATATTTGCTCCCTCACCTTGGCGAATGAAGCATAATCCGGCTCATCGATCAAACTGATCAGTGCCTGTAACTGCTGTTCATCTCCATTGTGTGGTTCCATCTTCTAATCTTTCTTTAAAAGAATAAACAAATTAGTTAAACGATTTGCCGACTTCAGTTAATATTAATTAAGAAATTAATATTTCATTCATTTCCTGATAACCTGTCAAGTACTGTCTTTATCAACTTCTCCATATAAAACTGATAATTGTCAGAATGTGTCTTATCAACCCTGTTAGCAACAATGTTTGTTAAAGTGAGTGTATTATGTCCCATCATTCTGCCTAAGCCATAAAGAGCTGAGGTTTCCATTTCAAAATTTGTTATCCGGTGATTTTTGTACTCAAATGAGGCAAGCATATCGTTAATGTCAGGGAGGTAAGTGCTGAGCCTTAGTTTACGGCCCTGTGGACCATAAAATCCGGGTGCAGTTGCTGTAACACCTTGTAAAAATCCTTTTCCAATTCTCTCCAGCAGACTACTGCTGGCTTCCACTATATAAGGTTTCGGCAACACCGACGGCCATTTTAATTTACTGATAAAATGGTCAGTCATTTCCTGGTTCATTACCCTGTCGAGGTTCCTGTAATAATAAAGCATCCCGTCAAGTCCCAATCCGTGTGTGGATGCTATCGTAGCATCTGGTGGAATACCCGGCTGCAAAGCCCCAGATGTTCCAATCCTGATAAGATTGAGTGATGTGTGCACTGACTTAACTTCCCTGTGTGCAAGGTCAATATTGAACAAAGCATCAATTTCATTCAGCACAATATCTATGTTATCTGTACCCATTCCGGTTGAAATAACAGATATATGCATTCCGTTATAATAACCCGTATGCGTGAATATTTCACGGTTCTGGCGTTTAACTTCGATTTTATCAAAAAACGATGAAACCATGGCAACACGGCCAGGATCACCAACCAGTATAATAGTGTTTGCAATTTCATGGGGCAGCAGCCTGAGATGATAAACACTGCCATCATTATTAAGAATAAGTTCAGAAGCTTCAATCATTGCCATTTCAATTCAATATTTGTTATAAGAAGGCATATCACTAATTTTGCCATTTAACAGCAAAGATAACCTTAATCATTTATTTCATGAACACCATACTCATTCCGTTTGATTTTAACCGGCAGTCGGAGTTAGCTCTTGAACAGGGTATTAACCTGGCCCGCCATACCAAGAGCAAGATAATACTGTTATATGTTACTGAGTATTCAGGGTTTCTGACTTCACTTTTCAGTGAAGGTAAAGATGAAGAAGTACTTGAAAAAATAAATGATCACCTTGATTCGGTTGCTGCAAGAGTTAGTTTAAGAAGTGGGGTTGACATCGAAGCAACAATGAGAAAAGGCAGGATTTATACCACCATAATAAAAGTAGCTGAAGAGTACGAAGTCAACTACATTGTGATGGGGACCAGGAGTACAGAAGGTGCTGACCTTGAACAAAAAAGAATGCTTGGTGCCAATACATCCAGGGTCATAAGATCAGCTCCATGTCCGGTTATTACTATCAGCGGCGATTCGCATTACGATGGCTGCCGGTCGATCCTGCTGCCAATGGACCTCACCAAGGAAACGAAACAGAAGGTTGGATGGGCACTGGAATTTGCGAAAATTTATGGAGCAAAGATCAGGGCAGTATCTGCTTTATGGTCTTTAAACGACCCTGAGATCATCAGCAAACTAAATCTTCAGATGAATCAGGTTAAAAGGTTTATTGAGGCCGCAGGTATAGAATGCGAAGCTGAAATTATTGAGAGTCCCTCAGGAGAAAAAACCCATGTACCGGCTATTCTTGACTATGCAAGATCGAAAGGCGATGTTGACCTGGTAGTTATTATGACCCAGCAGGAGTTTTCAATAGTGGAGTTCTTTGTTGGTTCGCATGCACAGGAATTCCTCAGAAGTTCCGAGATACCTGTTGTATCAATAGTGCCTAAAGAACTGGGTTTCGTATCTATAATGCATTAAATTATGAAAGCTGAGATTATCACCATTGGAGATGAACTCCTAATTGGACAGGTGATAGATACAAACAGTGCCTGGATAGCAAAGGAACTGAATAATATTGGTATCAGGGTTGTTCAGATTACTTCCATTGGTGATGACCATGACCAGATAATCAAGACACTCACGGAGTCATCGGTCAGGGCTGATATTATCCTTATAACCGGAGGCCTTGGTCCTACAAGGGATGATATCACCAAACTTGCATTATGTGATTTCTTCAAGACTCACCTTATTTTCGACCAGAGATCATTTGATAATATTGAACGGATATTTTCAGTCAGAGGATATGCCATGACTGAGACTAACAGGAAGCAGGCTGAAGTTCCTGCAGCCTGTGAGGCATTGCAAAATGAGAACGGCACTTCACCCGGAATGCTATTCAGGTACAACGGCAAGATCTACATTTCTATGCCCGGTGTGCCATTTGAGATGAAGGCGCTTATGACTTCCAGTATACTGCCCCTGCTTAAGCCACTGAGCGGTAAAGTAATAATGCACAGAACTATCCTCACCCAGGGAGTGGGTGAATCTTTCCTTGCCGACAAGATCATGGACTGGGAGACCGTGCTGCCATCTCATATCAAACTGGCATACCTGCCACAACCGGGGCTTGTAAGGCTGAGGTTATCTGCTACCAGCACCTCCGCAGACACATTAAAGCAGGAACTTGATGAACAGGTGATGATGCTCTATTCACTTATCTCCGACTATATATTCGGTGAGGAGGAAGATACACTTGAATCTGTCATAGGGCAACTACTGGCAGACCATAATCTTACCGTGGCAACTGCTGAAAGTTGCACCGGAGGATATATTGCCCATTTAATCACCAGCATTCCCGGGAGTTCAAGGTATTTTAAAGGCTCGGTGGTATCTTATTCCAATGAAGTCAAAGTTGAAACACTAAACGTAAACCCGGCCACTATCGAAAGTTATGGGGCTGTAAGCAGGGAAACAGTGATAGAAATGGCTGAAGGAGTAAGGACTTCATTAAAAGCTGACTGTGCCATAGCAGTTTCCGGCATCGCCGGTCCTGACGGCGGTACTGCTGATAAGCCCGTTGGTACAGTTTGGATTGCTGTGAGCACCCCTTACAGGGGAACAATCACTAAGAAATTCCTGTTTGGTGAGCACAGGGAGAGAAACATACGTCGGAGTGCCCTTGCAGCACTTGATATGCTCAGGAAGCAGTTGGCTGTTTAATTTCAGGTATGTAATTATCTATATCTGAAAAGTTGACTAATTTTGCATTCCAAACAATCACCTCATAATCGCTGGGATCAGCGGTTATAAATAATTACAATATGTCAACAAGGCATTCATCCACCCCTCAGGAAACCCGGAAAGCAGAGCGGCAAACCTTAAAATTCAATACCATCTGCAATTTATGTTCGGTAGGATGTACCATAGAGATTGATCAGACATCTGATTCCGGAACAAGGGTTAAGAGTGCCAAAGGTTTAATTAACAGCAATAATGAGTACTGTGCCTATCCTGAAAAGGCATATAATGAATTTTCAAATCATCAAAGGATAACCACTCCCCTGCTTAAAAAGGGATCAGAATTTATACCTGTGGGCTGGGATGAAGCTTTTAATTTACTTTACAACAAAATAACCAGCGGCAGTCCAAATGAAAAAGCTTTTTTTGCCGGTGCAAGGCTAACGAATGAAGAGCAGTTCCTCATTATGAAATTATGCAGGGCTGGTGCTTATTCTAATGAAATCGGAAGTTTCCATTATCTTGGAAGGGGAACAGGATATACCAAGTTATCAAGAGCTAACATTCCATTTGCCGAACTTGTAGAAGCTAAGAAAGTGTTTATAATTGGCTCTGAAGTGTTCAGGGACAATCCTGTTGCAGGACATCTGATATTTGAAAACCAGGAAAAATACGATATACCTGCAAAAGTAGTGACAAAAAAAGGAGAAAGTGAGTTGATTGATTTGGCAATTGATTCACTGATCATTAAGTCTTATTTTCATTTTGTAAGGGCTATTAACCATTATCTCGTTTCAAATGAGCTGGAAGATAAAACTTACATCATGAACCTGGTCGACAACTTTGAGGATTACAGGAAGGATTTGTTATCCGTATCTTTTACCGAACTCTGCAGTGATGCAGGAATTGACGAAGAAACCGCAGCTTTGTTCGCAAGGGAATTCAGGGATGAAGCCCATGCTGTTATTGTATTTTCAGAGAATGAACTTTCCGGACATGCCTGCGGTGAAATTTTCAACCTCGGACTGCTCACAGGTAAGCATGGAAGAACCGGTGCCGGATTGATGCTGTTAAAAGAAAACAACAATACCCACGGACTGCATGATATGGGTGTGATGTGGAATCTTGGCCCGGGTGCCACTCCATGGGACGACCCTTTCCAGAGAAGTACAGTTGAATTCACCTGGCGCTCAAACACTTTACCTACTGAAAGAGGATATACCCTTCATAAATTCAGGGAAACCGGTTATGAGTCAGTCTTTATTTTCGGTGAAGATCCTGTGGGATGTGCAATAAATCCTTCTGACGTGGAAGGTATGCTCTCTAAAAGTTCGTTTCTGATGGTTCAGGATTATTACCTGACACAAACTGCCAAAATGGCTGACCTGATATTACCGGCATCGTTTCCTTTTGAAAGTGGCGGCACATTTACCAACAGCCAGCGTGTCATCCAGAAAGTTAACCGGCGTGTTGAAAGTCCTCTTGAATATGACTCATGGAAGCAACTTGAAGAACTGCTCAACAGGTGCGGATACGACAGGTATGAAACCATTGATGATATAACTTTTGAGATTGCTTCTCTTCTGCCAAAATTCTGTACCAGCAGTAAGTTGTTATTCAGGATTAACCATGAAGATAATTTCAACCCCTTATTCAGGGCAGGATGTGATGCTTTTATGCACCTGGCTAAACAGGCCTGAATTCCTTTAATATCTTTACAGCCTCTTCGAGCATCTCATCACTAAAATGAAGATGAGTGACAAAGCGTATTGTCATTTTGTCAAAGTCTATTCCGTATAACCCCTTTTCTTCAAGTTGCTTACATACAGGAATTGCCCTTAAAGGTTCTTTTACCCTGAAGAGGACTATGTTTGTCATGCACTCATAAACTGAATCAACCCATGGCAATGTACCCAGGAGATCAGATAGTATCCGTGCTTTTACATGATCGTCTTTCAATCTTTCAATGTGGTTATCAAGAGCATAGATACCTGCAGCAGCAAGGTACCCTGCCTGGCGCATACCACCGCCAAATACTTTTCGAACTCTTCTTGCCCTTGTAATAAACTCTTCAGTGCCTAAGAGGACAGAACCTACCGGAGCACCCAAACCTTTTGAGAGGCAAACAGAGACACTGTCGAATAACTGTCCGCATTCAAACGGGGTTTGCCCGGTTACAGTCAGGGCATTGAAAATACGTGCACCGTCCAGGTGAAACTTCAGGTTATTTTGCTTGCATATTGCAGAAATCTCTGCCAGAATATTGTTATCATAAACTGCACCTCCGCCTTTATTCATAGTATTTTCAACCTCAACCAACACAGTCGGGGGGCGGTGTATATCATCAGGATTAATATGGTCAAGCACATCCTGCGGTGATATTCTTCCGCGATCACCCTCCAGCAGGCACACCGAAACACCTGAATTCATCATGATGCCTCCTCCTTCATAATAATACACATGCGACAGCTTATGCAGGATCATTTCATCACCCGGCTGGGTATGCACTTTTACAGCTATCTGGTTGGTCATTGTACCTGAGGGGCAGTATAATCCGGCTTCCTTGCCGAACATCGAAGCCACTTTATCCTCAAGCTCTTTAACGGTAGGATCTTCTCCAAAAACATCATCGCCCACTTGGGCTGAAAACATAGCATCAAGCATACCCGGCACAGGGCGGGTAACCGTATCACTTCTAAGATCTATTAGCATTGCCAATTTTTTAAAGATGCAAATTTAGGCAATCATTTATCCTGCAACATACTCCTGCACTCTTTTCTTGAATTTCCAACAGGTCATTTGACGTGTGTTCATCTCCCTTGAAAGTTCATAAGTTGAAACATCCGGAGCGCAGCATATCCTGAATGCTATCTCAAAGGCATCGGTAATATTCAGCCTGCAGTGATGGAATAATGTATGGGCAGTGGCAGATTCGTCAGTCTTACATTTTGTACAACGCCTGGAGTATGGAGTTTTACCATCACAAAAATGATCGTGTCCACATTTCCTGCAAGTAAAACCATCCTTCCATTTATCGTTTGCAATTGCTTTAAGCACAGTGTCTTCGTCGGCAAAAAAGGCCCTGAATTCTTCCACTGATTTAAACCTGCTGAAGGTATTTTTCAAATTCATTTAATTCCTGAATAGATTATAAATTATATTTGTTTACCTGTTGACAGAACAGACTGATTTTGAGTGTAAAAAATAATAGATACTGCAAAAATAGAAAAAATTAGTGATATTTATGCGCTTTATTGAAAAATTTGCATTATTTTTGCAGCATGAAAACAATAGAAAAAATTAAACGTCCAACAATGAAAGAAATAATCTTATCACTATTCCTTATTACAGGTATCGCCCTTACTGCTTGCACTCAAACAGGAACTAAAGCAGGTAGCGAAACCAAGGTTACTACAGTAGCAGCAACTACTAATGCCGAACCCGGATCTGTTATACAGATGGATAAAGCTATGTTCCTGGAAAAAGTCTTTAATTATGAGAAGACTCCGGACAAGTGGCAATATCTCGGTTCGAAACCAGCGATTATAGACTTTTACGCTGACTGGTGCGGGCCTTGCAAGAAAGTTGCTCCTATAATGTCAGAACTTGCTACTCAATACAAGGATGATATCATTGTATACAAAGTCAATACCGACCGTGAAAAAGAGTTAGCAGGTGTTTTCAATATCAGGAGTATTCCATCTATCCTCTTTATCCCCGCAGAAGGACAACCTACCATGACAATGGGTGCGCAACCAAAAGCAGAATTTGAGAGAATGGTTAAGGAAATATTACTTGCTAAACCAACTACTACCCAGCAATAATTAAGAAGTTAATAAAGTAAAAACACAGAATATAGAAATAATGGAACATTTAACGGCACAGACATTTAAAGAAAAAGTATTCAACTACGAAAAGAACCAGGACTGGAAGTACGAAGGTGCTCTGCCCTGCATTATTGACTTTTATGCTGACTGGTGCGGCCCCTGCAAAATGGTAGCACCAATCCTGGAAGAACTTTCAAATGAATACCAGGGAAAGGTTAACATTTACAAAGTTGATACTGAGACCGAACAGGAACTTTCAGCCGTTTTCGGAATAAGGAGTATACCAAGCATGCTCTTCTGCCCTGTTGACGGACAACCCAGGATGGCTGCAGGTGCTTTGCCTAAATCAGCCCTGATACAGGCTATTAATGATGTTTTGCTTCAGCCGAAGGAATAAGTTATTTCGCTGAATAACCAACAGAAAAAAGAGGCTGTCTTGAAAAGGCAGCCTCTTTTGCTTAAGAGATGTTTATTTTGAATCAGTATTCATTTGTGTTTCAACCGTATTTTATACGTGTTTCATACGTTATTTATACGTGTTGACACGTATGAAATACGTATGAAACACGTATGAAATACGTATGAAATGCCAATGGAAGAGCAGGTAAATTTGAGACGTCCACTTTTTTCTTTTGATACATCAGATTTGTTCATGTATTTTTGCCGCCTGTTTGTTACTACTTTATTTGGATTGATAACGGATGAATTTGACTAAGAATGACCTGCTTGTTATTTTTATTGTTTGGTTGATTGCAACAACCCTTAATGTAACCAAGCCTTTTCATATTGATGATGCCTACCACCTGGAGGCTGCTATGCACATAGCGGAGAACCCTCTTCAGCCCTCATCAGGTTTTATCAACTGGGGTGATGTACCTGAACCTTTAAGCCAATCCAACCAACCACCTCTATTCTTTTACCTGATAGCGCTTACCGGCACCCTTACTTCTTTCAGTGAGATACCTCTTCATCTGTTGGTTTCCGTTTTTACGTTTCTTTCGATATTATTTTTCTTTTTAACAGTCAGGTACATTAAACCAAAGGATGCCCCATTCCTTACTGCGATCTTTGGATTGAGTCCGGCATTTTTGGTTAATCAGAATATCATGGTTGATATACCGTTGCTGGCAGCTTCCCTTGCATTTGGATATTATACGTTAAAAGCAGGTAAAACAGGCGAATTCAGGTATCTCGCTTTTGCTGGTATAGCTCTGGGTATTGCCATGCTGATTAAATTCACCATTATCCCACTGATAGTGGTAATGTTCATCACACCTTTCCTCTACAGGAAACCCTTACACCTCACTGCAATACTGATACCGTTCTTATTTATTGCCGGCTGGTCGTTATATAATATATTTGAGTTTAATGATGTTCAGCTCCTCACACGAAATACTGAACATTCATCCCTCAGCAGTGTACCTGAAAGATTTCTCTCGTTTCTTTCATGCATCGGTTCAATCAGTCCGTTTGCCCTCATGATGTTCACAACTACCCAAAAGAAACCGGCGAAATATGTACCATATGTTGTCGCTATTTTTCTCGGCTTCAATATTTTTATTATTGCATCATGGTTAAAGATTATTACACCGGAATTCTCTAAGGAAATTATCAGGTATGTATTTATGCTTCTGGGATTGGTGGTGTTTTTCACTATTATCCTAGCCAATAAAACAATTTTTAAGGATCTTGTATCATCATCATACGATTCCTATAAAAGAACATTCCTCTTACTTTGGTTCTGTTCAATAACATCGTTTATTATACTTTTCGCTCCTTTCATTGCAACAAGGCATGTGCTTCTGGTAATTCCGGCATTTCTCTTCCTCATACCTGCCATACCAGTTAACTTTCCAAAAATTCTCAAAGGTGTCGCTTTAATTGCTACCATTAGCTCAGGTGTTTTACTCAGCATTTCAGATTATCATTATGCTGCCTTTTACAGGAACCATTCAAGGGAAATTGCACGTAACTTTAATGGTGATCACCAGATATGGGCACTAGGGCACTGGGGTTGGCAATGGTATTCAAGGGTAAACGGTTTCAGGATTTATAATACCTGTATCTCTGATGTAAAAGTGGGCGATATTATGGTTTACCCGTCAAAAGTGCCGCTTCAGCAAATTTGTCCTCTTATTAAACTTGAACGGATTGAAGAAAGATGGGATGAACCCGGATTTTTATCTTTTTTCTCAACAAGGAACGAAGCAAGTTTCTATCTTTCAGGCTATAAACGCCCCGCATGGCAATTATCGCTTATGCCAACTGACACAATTGTAGTACAAAGGGTGATTGAAGTTGAAAAATCAATATTCAGGGAACATCATCATGAATCAATCACCAGTGCATATAAGTGACCTTATCGCGGTTCTGCCCTGGTCTTACCTGCCTTCAGTCGACCAGTACTGCGCAATGTTGTCATGTTCATCCGTCATGCTTGAAGACAGAGAAACTTTCCCTAAGCAAACATGCAGGAACAGGACCATTATACTTACAGCCAACGGCCCTTTAAGACTGACAATTCCGGTTATTAAACCCTACGGGAACAAGACAAAGACGGCAGAAGTACTAATAGATAACAAGTCAAACTGGAACCGGATACACTGGAGAGCGATAACATCAGCCTATAGTAAGTCACCGTTCTTCCTCTACTACAAGGATGAATTTGAGGAACAATTCATGCAACCTAAAGAGCTGCTGACTGATTTCAACCTATCATTGATAAAGTTGCTGAACAAATGCCTTAAATTAAATACTGAAATCAGCTTAACTACGGCATTTGTTAAAGATTATCCCGGACATAACTACCTTGACTTGCGTAGTTGTGCTAAAGACAATAGTGAAACATATTTTGAATTACGCCCTTATACCCAGGTTTTCTCTGACAGGTTTCCTTTCATTCCTAACCTGAGCATCATTGACCTTCTTTTTAATGAAGGGCCCTATTCAATTGAGTATCTTAAAAAAAGCATCAATCCCTCTCTTTAAGGACCGCTTTAAAGTACCGGGTACTCTATCCTGATATGGTAAATGCTCATGAGTCTCTTCTTAAGTATCTTCTTGATTCTTGAGATATCCTGGAAAGTAAGTTCAGAGTTAATGAACTGATTATCCTTAATCTGGCTGTCAATTATCCTGTCTACCAGTTCAGACAGTGTTTCAGCAGTTGGCCTGTGCATACTTCTTGATGCAGCCTCCACCGAATCAGCCATCATCAGTACCGATGTTTCCTTCGAAAAGGGAACAGGACCGGGATATTTGAAAGGCTTATCGCTGAATTCTTCCTCAGGGAATTCTATCTTCTTTTTATTATAGAAATATTCTGCACGGCGTGTTCCATGGTGGGTTCTTATGAAATCAACCAGTACTTCAGGCAGATTGTACTTCTTGGCCAGCTCAATCCCTTTAAATACATGCCCGATTATAATACGGCCGCTTTCCTCATAGCCAAGTTCATCGTGGGGATTCACACCTGTAGTTTGGTTTTCAATAAAGTAAACCGGCATTTCCATCTTACCGATATCATGATAAAGGGCACCTGCCCTCACCAGCAAGGTGTTGCCGCCAATCGCATAGGCTGCTTCTTCCGCAATATTGGCCACCTGTAGTGAATGCTGGAAAGTGCCGGGTGCATATTGTGAAAGTTTTCTCAGCAAAGGACTGTTAGTATCGGAGAGTTCCATAAGAGTAACATCTGTCACAAGCCCGAAGACTTTCTCAAAAACAAATATCAGCGGATAGGAGAACAGCGTAAACAGCGCGTTACCTGCAAACATGACAAACTGCCTGCTTGCTATATTTTCAAAACTACCATCCTGGATAAGCAGCATACCTATATAAATGGCAGAGTATGAAATGAAGATAGCTGCTGCTGTGAGGAAAAACTGCGAACGCCTCCTTAATTCTGCCACACTAATAATTGCAATAATTCCGGCGATCAACTGCATGAATACAAATTCAAAAGCATTGGGAACCATGAAACCGGTAAGAATCATTGTAACCACATGGACGAAATAGGCAAGCCGGGTATCAAAGAATACTCTTATAATGACCGGTACCAGACAAAATGGAATAAGGTAGAGTAACTGATTATTCAACTTGATTACCAGGGAAGCAATTGATACCATGAATAATATGTTGAACAGCATCAACAGCAGTTTCTTATTCTCAGCAAACAAGTCTTTCCTGAACGATATCATGAAAAGTATAAAGGCAATCATGGTTAGTGATATCAGCAGTGCCTGTCCCGCCAATATATTCAGGTATTTGAAAGTTGTGCCCAACCTGCTTTCATAATCAGCCCTCAAAGATTCAAGTATCTGGAATTTCTCTGCATTTACCAACTCTCCCTTTGAGATAATCCTTTCACCTCTCTGAACCATCCCCCTTGAATCAGGAATTTGTGAAAGTGTTGTTTCTCTTACCCTTGCGGTTGTTTCTTCATCATAAATCACATTCTGTTTCAAAGCATTGATCAGCACATCGTATACCAGTGCTTTGTCGGCTATATCTGAGCGGTCGACTTGCTGACGTATATACTTTTCAGCTGTCTGGATTGAGAAAAGCATTTTTAAAGGGATTTGCACAGCGGTATTTCCACTGATTACCCATATCATGAAGTCATCCGGTTTGCCAGTTATTTCAGTAGTGTAACTAACAATACCTTTTGTGAACAACGTATCAAGAATATTAAGCAGCAAATCCAGGCTCTGCTGTCTTGATTCAGTGGTTAACTGATCTGAGGGCTGCCATTTGCTGTTAAACTCATTAACGGCCTGGTTGACCTGTGCATCAGAAATAATAGTGCTTTTAAGGAAGTGTGGCCTTAATTCCTTCAGTGCATTCTCCTGTTCCTGCTTCAATTCATCGGCAGGCTTTAGAATAGCAAAATCAACCTGGGCTATGAGATCTTCATGTTGCCACGGCTTCCCTTTCTGATACTCATACCTGAATTTACCTTCCCTTGGAAAAACCAACACCAGTAGTACTATCACAATAACGAATAAAGTTACCTTCTCAAGGAAGTTGTAATTATTACGTAACCAGATAAGATACTTTTTCATACTGACACCAGTTTTCCCGGAACGGGCAATTTACAAAGATATCATAAAATAAAAAATTGTTAACAATGCCCTGTTTTACTATTTCAACTATCTAATATTCGGTATATTTGCCAATAATCACCCATCGCAATGGCAGAAGGATACTGTTACCTTTCCCTTATACCGGTAAGATCAGAGCCCTCAGGAAAATCAACAATGGTTAACCAGTTATTATTTGGTGACCGTGTGAAAATCCTGGAAGAAAATGACAGTTGGTACAAAATTATTTCACTTCATGATAATTATGAAGGCTGGGTTGAAAAGAACCAGATTGAAACCTCTGCTCCAGTAGCCGGCACTCAAATTCTGCTTATAGATGACCATACTGCCACCATACTAGTAGAGAATTGTACAAAAATCCTGTTATTTGGCAGTGAAATCCAGGCCAATGACAGTCAGCTGATAATTAATGGCATTAAATCAGAACTTATTGCCGGCAGTGTAACCCGACATTTAGATTTTTCAGGTGAAAATATCCTTTTAACAGGATATAAACTCATGGGTTGTCCCTACCTCTGGGGCGGACGTTCGCCTTTTGGTATTGATTGTTCGGGACTTGTTCAGTTAGCTTTCAGGATGACAGGAGTGAATCTTCCAAGAGATGCATGGCAGCAAGCGGAGCACCAGGGAGAATTTATTGACCTCATTGCCGAAGCACGGGCAGGCGATATTGCTTTTTTTGACAATGAAGAAGGCAGGATTATTCATACAGGTATCCTGACAGGTGATGGCTATATTATACATGCGAGCGGTAGAGTGCGAATTGACCCCGTGGATCATATCGGAATCTTCAACCGGGACTCAAAGGGATATTCCCATAAACTCAGAATAATCAAGAGGTATAATAAAGTAACAGAAACACAGGCATTTTAAGTTTTTTAATTAGGGAGTGACCAAGGACATTTGTATTTTTGCAACCGCATTTTTAAACCTGAAGCAAATGGTTTAACAGGCTTTATGACCAAAAGAACCTGAAAACTTTTTGCTTAAGTAATCACAATAAACAACCAAATTAACCTAAAACAAATGAGAAAACAAGACCATTTCATTAGCAAGGCAATGAAGCATTTGATGCTTGTTGTTTCGTTTCTGATGATCAGTTCTGTGGCCTTTTCACAGGTAACAACTGCCGGTATGAACGGCCGCATCACCGCAAGCAGCGGTGAAAGCCTTCCCGGTGCCACTGTTATTGCAGTCCACACTCCATCAGGAACCCAGTATGGCAGCACTACCGACATGGAAGGATACTATCGTATTCCTAACATGAGGGTCGGCGGACCGTACACAGTCACAGTAAGTTATGTAGGTTACAAAACTGTAACCAGCAAGGATGTAAGTTTATCACTTGGCCAGACTTTCAGGTACAGTGTAGTTCTTACTGAAGAAACTGCCACCCTGACAGGTGTGGAAGTAGTTGCTAAAACAAACGAGCTGATTGACGGAAACAAAACAGGAGCATCAACAAACGTAAATAGTGCAACAATCACTACCCTTCCTACCATTAACAGGAGTATTACCGATTATACCAAACTGAGTCCTCAGTCAAACGGTAACAGCTTCGCAGGACGTGACGGAAGGTACAACAACATTACTATTGACGGTGCAAACTTCAATAATAACTTCGGCCTCAGCAGCAAAGCCTTGCCAGGCGGTGATGCACAGCCTATCAGCCTTGATGCTATCGAAGAAATCAGCATCAATGTTGCTCCTTACGATATCAGGCAGTCAAACTTTACCGGTGCTAATGTAAATGCAGTTACCAAATCAGGTACCAACACATGGCATGGAACTGCTTATACCTACTACAGGGATAAGTCATTCAACGGTTCAAAGGTTGATGAGAAGGAACTTACATTAACTGACCAGACCAACTTATCATACGGTGCTACTTTAGGCGGACCGATTATCAAAGATAAACTCTTCTTCTTCGGAAACTTTGAACAAGAGAAATCAGAATTCCCCGGTATTCCCTGGAAGGCAAGTGATCCTGAAAACGGAGTTGATGCAGATCCTGCAAGTTTTATTTCAAGGACAACCCTCACCGACATGAAAGCTATGTCAGATTACCTGAAAGCTAATTATGGATACGATCCGGGTTCATACCAGGATTTTGGCAATTTCTTTACTAAAAACTATAAGATCTTAGGAAAGATCGACTGGAACATCAGTAAACAACACAAGTTATCTGTAAGGTATAACTATGTTAAATCAAGCAACGACCAGCAAGTTAATGCTACAAGTTCTGCCGGTACAAGGCTAACCTTTGGCAGGATTGGTGAAAAATCAATGTCATTCAGCAATTCAAATTATGGCTTCCTTAATACTGTAGGATCAATCACCACTGAATTAAACAGCATCTTTAATAAGTCATCAAACAAGTTATTGTTTACCTATACCAAGATTCGCGACACCAGAAGTTCAGGCAGCGATATCTTCCCATTCGTAGATATCTTTAAAGAGGGCGATCCTTATATGTCATTCGGATATGAGTTATTCTCCCTTGATAATGATGTTGTTAATAACATTCTTACTTTTACTGACAACTTCAACTATTACTTAGGAAAACATACCCTTACAGCAGGTGCTTCATTTGATAAGCTCTATTTCGGTAACAGCTACAAGAGATATGGCACAAGCTACTACAGGTTTGCATCAAAGGAAGACTTCTTCAATGGTGCTGCTCCTATAACTTTCGGTCTTACCTATCCGTATGCAGGTAATGATGGTTATGCAGAACTCGACTTTGGTTATGCAGCTGTTTATGCACAGGATGAATACCAGGTTAATGATAACCTGAAAGTTACCGGTGGAGTAAGGTTAGAAATGCCAGTTTATTTCAATAACCTGCTTCAGAATGAGGCAATCACCAAGCTCACTTTCAAGGATCTTGATAATAATGACCTGACTCTTGATGCAAGCCAGTGGCCTGATGCCAAGATTACTGTTTCACCTCGTATCAGCTTTAACTGGGATCCTAAAGGTGACAAGACCTTACAGGTTCGTGGTGGTACAGGTGTATTTACAGGAAGGTTACCTTTCGTATGGTTTACTAACCAGCCTACAAACTCAGGAACTCTTCAGAATACTATTGAATTCAGCATGACAAGAGACTCCGCAATTCTTTCAAAGTTACATTTCAGTCAAGATCCTTTTCACCATCTGTCAGATACTGCTACTGATCAATTCTTTGCTTCAGCTCCTACAAAAGCTCCGGGATCACTTGCAGTTGTTGACAAGGATTTCGTAATGCCACAGATCTGGAGAACCAACATCGCTGTTGATGTCAAGTTACCTTACGGTATTATCGGAACATTTGAAGCAATCTATTCAAAGGTTATCAATGATGTTATCCAGTATAATGCTAATCAGAAGGCTGCCACACTTACTTTTGCCGGTGCTGATAACCGTCAAAGATGGGGACTTAATGAAGATGGGAAGTTAGATAACAGAATCAATCCTGGCATTTCAAATGCAATGGTGCTGACAAATACTAAAGAAGGTTACTCATACTCATTGACAGGACAGTTATCAAAAGAGTTCAACAAAGGCTTCTATGCAATGCTGGCATATACCTTCTCAGGCACTAAGGACCTTACATCAAATCCTGGTTCTGCAGCAGCATCAGCATGGGCAAGCAATCCTACTTATACCAATCAGAATGCTTCAGTACTCAGCTACTCACAGTTCAGTGTTCCTCACCGCTTAGTTGGTGTTATTTCATATCAGAAAGAGTATATCAACCACCTCAAAACCACTTTCTCTGTTATGTTCCAGGGAAGCAGCATGGGCCGTCTTGACTACATCTATTCAACTGATATGAATGGCGATGGCAACGCAGCCGACCTTATGTACATACCAAAGGATGCAAGCGAAATCACATTTGCTGATATTAAGGATAAGAATGGTAATGTTCTGGCTACTGCTGATGAACAGGCTACAGCATTCTGGGCATACGTTGAACAGGATGAGTACTTATCAAACCACAAAGGTGAATATGCTGAAAGATATGGCATTGTTATGCCATGGCTGAACCGCTTCGACCTTAAGATCATGCAGGATATATTTACCAATATTGGCAAGAACAGGCACACCTTACAAATTAGCCTTGACCTTCTCAACATTGGCAATCTGCTTAATTCAAGCTGGGGCATTTACCAGAAACAAACTCTTGGAAATTATGATATCGCCCTCCTGAAATTCAACAAGGTTGACTCAGAAGGCAACGCCACTTTCCAGATGAACTCAATTGGTGCAGATAAAACCACCTTAAAACCAATATTCCCAACTTCAACCTATACTCCGGTGCTTTCAACAAGCAGCACATGGGGAGCACAGATCGGAATCAGGTATATCTTCTAATCTTAGGTTAAGATTCATTTAATCAAAGGCTGCACTCTCAAGGTGCAGCCTTTAAATTTTATATTATTTAACGAGGTACCATTCATCAGCATCGAGCTGATGTTTTAAAAGGTGTTGCGACCCATCATTCGCTATTACTTTAAAATAATGGGAAGCCGGCATCTGGGGATCAGTATCGCCCTGATACCACCTGTCAGCAATTTTCTCAATCTCATAAATAACTTCATCCTTCACAAAGTAATTAGGGTATTCTTCAGCACGATATCCTGAATGTGCACCAACAATTACCGGTATAAATTGTACCATAGCAGCCAAATAGTTAAAGTAATAAATATTAAACATTCAGGTATGCTAAAAAAATCACATTGAAAATAGTTATTTTTATATCATCTGCACACTGGCAATTTTTGTTTATACCTTTGCTGTTTAAAACTCATTAGCTGCGCCTAACTAAAATAGCTGGCGTTCCTATAATAACTCCTTTAACAACAGTGGCAAACATAAATCAATTCTCAATAGTTACAGGGGCATCGGGCGGTATTGGTTACGAGCTTTGTAAAGTGATGGCTTCGAAAAAGCACAATCTTATTCTTGTTGCCAGGAGTGAAAATAAACTGAAGGAAATTTCAGAATCACTCAGCAGGGAATATGGAATAGAAGTGAAATATTATATTTATGACCTCTCTGATTGCAATCAGAGGCTTGACTTTATAGCTAAAATAAGGAAGAATGGATATTCTGTCAATATCCTTGTAAATAATGCGGGATTCGGGGATACCGGTTATTTTTATGAAGCCGACTGGGAGAAGAACGAAAGAATGATACAACTGAATATAACAGCCCTTACACACCTTACCCGTGAATTCCTCCCCGATCTAATCAAATCGAATAAAGGCAGAATACTCAATGTAGCATCTATTGCCGGTTACCTGCCGGGGCCGTTAATGTCAGTCTATTATGCCTCAAAGTCATTTGTTGTTTCTTTTTCCGATGCATTGTATTCAGAACTTAAAGGCACCGGAGTAACAGTCACTACATTAAGTCCGGGTCCTGTTGAAACCAATTTCTTCAATGAAGCAGGAGCCGCAGATGCACATATAACCAGTATAATAAGGCCTGCCTCTGCATCGCATGTTGCTGCATATGCTTACCGCAGAATGATGAAAGGAAGAAAAAGGGCGATACCGGGTTGGACAAATAACCTCATGATCCTTGGTATTCGATTTGTCCCAACAGAACTCACAAATTCAATTCTTAAGAGACTTCACAGCTAGTAATCCTTTAAGCTTTACACTTTTAATCAGATTATTCTCTCCATCTGCTGAGATTACAAAAGGCCATCGCGGAAATAAATATCGTGACAATTTTGTTTTATTTATATATTCGCTTTAAATACCGGCAAATGAAGATCAGGGTTTTTATGCTATTATTACTTGCAACCGGCTTGCTGCTTGTTGCCTGTCGTAATAATACTGACACTGATTTAAAAAACCATGAGAATACGGTCAGTAGTGCAAATACCGTCAGTGATGTTGTATTCAATAAACCGGTATTAATCTTCATCAAGTCTGATCCTAATACCTTCAATCCCGGCTCTTCAGCATTTAAAGAATTTCTGTTCAGGGCGCAGGAACTGGGCATTGAAACCGCAGTTATGCCGGCTATTGATATGGAATTCATCTATAAAAGCAATAAGAGATCAACTCTTCGGGCAAGCTCACTTACCGATGGTACAATGGTACTCTTTAACGGCAGCGGATTGATGATCACATATCCGGATGAGGCATCCATGAGGACCTTTAATGCGTTCTATGAGATCCCGGCAGAGAATCCGAAAAACCATTATGCTACTATGTCGCGTAAAGCAAGCCATACCGCAACAACAGAAGTATCTTATTCTACTCCCTCCCCACCGGTAACTAATGAATTCAGTCATAAGTCATCTCTTCTTAAGAAAGCAGCGAATATCCGGCCAAGTGTAAAAGACAGACAACTGTCACCGGTTATTGTCAGAAATCCTTTTCAGCAATCATACATATCAACAACCAGGGGATTAAGCATCAGGTTTGATAATGACCTGTTTTCAAACACTGACAGGTATTACACAAATGGTGTTGAAATAACCTACCGTTCTCCTTCTTTTGCCTTTTGGAGGGTAAACAATATACTGCCGGTTAGTACAAAGGAAAGTATGGAACATAATATGCTTCAACTGAGGCATGAAATGTATACTCCCTTTACCACGAAAGTACCTCCATTGCTTGAAGGCGACAGGCCATATGCATCAGCTCTGTACCTGAGGTTCAGACGTATAGCTGAAAAACCGGGTGAAGGCATTATCCAGGATGCTTCTTTCGATATAGGTGTTATAGGTAAGGCAGCGCTTGGAAGTGTTCTTCAGAAAGGTGTCCATGCAGGGTTACCCACAAACGATGAGCCGCTTGGCTGGGAAACCCAGATCAGTAATGATGTGGTGATGAACTATAATTACCGGTTATCACGTCAGTTGGTCTCTGCAGGTAACTTCTTTTCATACTCCACAATTTCAGCATCAGTGGGCACATATAACACATCTGCCGAAACAGGTATAGGCTTTAAAATAGGCACCGACAGATTTTTCCTGTCCCCATTACCTGATGACTTTAATGAACTAACTCATTCATCCCCATCAAAATGGAGATTCAGTTTAGAATCTGACCTGACTACAAGGATAGTTGGCCACAATGCGACCCTCACAGGCGGATTGCTGAACAAGAACAATATTTATGTGTTAAAGCCGGAAGAAATTGAAAGATTGATTTTCACAGCCAATGCACGGATTAGTTTAAGCTACTCCAGTTATGGCATAAGTATTGCCCAGTATTATTTATCAAAAGAATTTAACGGAGGGAAGAGTCACTTTTGGGGACAAATAGGTATAAATATAGGATTCTGAACACAGGAACCATGATTGTGAACGTTGCTCGTTATGCTCTTTTATTAACTTCCCTGTTTGTAGCTGCCAAGGTAAGCAATACCGGGCCTGGCATTCAACAGAATGCCCCTGCAGATAAACAACTAAGTATCATTTTTGCGGGGGATGTTATGCAGCATGGCCCTCAGATAGCAGCTGCATGGAATGACTCAACCCAAACATACGATTATACTTCCTGCTTCCAATATGTTGCCCCAATAGTAAGCAGTAAGGATGTTGCCATAGCTAATCTAGAACTAACGCTGGCCGGTGAACCCTATACCGGTTATCCACAATTCAGTGCACCTGATGAACTTGCTGTTGCACTTAAGAACGCCGGTTTTGATATACTGGCCACTGCCAACAACCATAGTTGTGACCGGGGCGACAAGGGTGTTCTGAGAACTGTGAAAGTACTCGACAGCCTGGGTATTAAACGAACCGGCACATTCAGCGACAGTTCAGATTACAGGAATAACAACCCGCTGGTTTTCTCCGGGAATGATATAAAAGTTGCACTGCTGAATTATACCTATGGCACTAACGGATTGCCTATTAATTATCCTGCAATGGTAAATACCATTGATGACCAAAGAATTATAGCTGATATTAATTACACAAAAACATTACATCCCGACTTTATCATTGTTTTCTTCCATTGGGGTAATGAATACCAGTTATTCCCCGACAGCCGGCAGGAACAACTGGCAGCTTTGTGCCGGGATATGGGAGTTGATGCGGTTATAGGATCACATCCTCATGTGTTGCAGCCCATGGAGTTCCATAAAGCCGAAGACAGCACTAAAAGAAATCACCTTCTGGTTTATTCACTTGGCAACTATGTATCCAATCAAAGAGACAGGTATAAAGACGGGGGTGCCATGGTAAGTTTTACACTTCTCAAAACGTGGAACAGGAAAACTATAATAAACCCTGAATACCATCTTACCTGGGTATATACACCGGTTGAGAATGAGAAGAAGAGATACTACATCATACCCGCAAACCTGCCAACTGATAGTAGCAGATTGAAGAACATGAGTACAGATGATGTAATCAAGATGAGCACTTTTATCAATGATTCAAGGGGACATCTTAGTAAGCATCCGCTCAGTTTACCTGAAGCAGCTTATTTAGTGCGCGACTGAGCTTCAGCTTTTATCTTATCAGCTTCCTGACGTGCTTTAGCTATTATTGCATCAGCCTGCTTTTTTGCCTCATCGGTTACTGAAGTTGCTTTTTTATCACCCTCGCTCCTTACTTTTTCAGCAGCTTTGGTTGCGGCAAGTTCACCAACCATTCCTTTCTTTTTACCTTCAGCAATAAGCTGGTCGGCCTGTTTGTTTGCCTCACTCCTGATCTTTTGGGCTGACTGGTCGCCGGCAGCAATTATCTTATTAGCCTGCACCTGTGCCTCATCAATAAGTTTCTGCGCCCTGGCATTAGCTTCTTCAATGTACTTGCCTGCCTCTTCTTTAACCTTGCCTACTACCTCTTCCTTCTTTTCCTTAATAACATCCTTAACTGATTCCTTTAGTCCGCCGGCAGCACCCTTTAAGCTGACACTTACTTTGGGATCAGTGACTGTTCCGGAAATTATTACTGAGACAGGAACTGTTTCACCGGCACTGAAGTTGGCTCCTTTGGCGTTTGCTTGTTTTATCAGGTTATCCAGCACATTATTGGCTGCACCTCCGAAAGTGCTTCGGGGAATTGCCATTTGCATTACATATTCGAGTGTTTCATCGAAGGAGTTCCATCCGGATATTTCGGTGTTGATATTACCAAGTTTTGTAGTGAATGGTTTCACTGATACTTTCCCGTCTTCAATCTTAAACGACAGGTTTACCTTTTCAATGGCCCACCGCTTGAATTGATCCATTTTGAGTGCATCGGCAAGCTTGTTCATAACCTTGGCATTATTGATAACAAGCTCGTTCGATTTGAGATTACCAGAACCCGTGAGGGTAGCAAACTGAGGCATCATATCAGTTCCGAGGTCTGATGATATTTTAAGGTCAGAGCTTATCTTCCCTTCGGTCATGCTTGCTATCGGAGCAAGCTTTTTAACTGTTTCAAAGTTTTCAAAAGCCTTCCTTACCCCTATATTGCTGATATTCATTGCCATGTCAATAGTCGGCTTTTCAGGCTCCTGTGTTGAGTATGTGCCATTCAGGGTCATCTGACCATCGAGTGCATTAAACTTTATGTTTTGCAGTTCCAGTTTCTGATCCATCACTGTCAGCACACCTGTTACATTGGTAAGTTCCATCTTATCATAAATCACCTTTTTGAAAGAGGAATTTAAGCGGAATTCAATATTCGCCGGTATTTCAATCACCGTAAGGTTAGATGCAGTATCCTGCACAGTTGAGTCTTCGGTCATAAAGTCATTCAGATTGAAGTAACCTGACTGCATTTCCATAATACCCTTCAAACTTCCTTTGTCAAAGGCATAAGCGAGATAGTTGCTTAACCGGCCGCTTGCTGAAATATCATTCTTTCCCATAAGCATGTTCATCACAGGGATTGAAATAGCCGCCGGAGACAGGATAAACTGTGCAGAGGATATAGCTATGCCTTCAGGGAACGACTCACTGTCATATTTCAGATTTGATATGTCGACATTACCGCTTGCCTGGAACTCATTGAAACGCTGGTTCTCGGCGTCGGACTGGTTGCCTTTCACTGCAAAATCAGCAACAACCAATCCTGCCAGGCGGTCACCTTTTTCAAGAGGATAAACTTTAGACACATCAGCCAAATCAACTCTTCCTTTTACAGTTGCATCTATATAGGGGTCACTCACTGGAGTCCGGGCATGGATAACAGCATCAACAGGGTTTTGCAACATCTGAAGATGGAACTTGGGCACATCAATCACCGTAGCATCCGGATCACCGGTCTTATTATCTATGATTGTCTTAATGTTAATATTCTCAACTGCACCCGGCAGGTCAGGATACTTAAACATGCCGTTGGCAATATCAAGGTTAATACCAAAAGCAGGCATCGTCTTTTCAGTGTACCTGCCTTTAACATAACCCGTAAAAGCAAGCGTTCCTGATGACTTAACTTTATCGAAATCCTTTGCATATACTGCCGGAACCAATGAGAGGAAGTTACGGAAGTCGTTTTTTACTGCCTCAAACTTTATATCCATGTCATATCCGTCATCAGGCATGGCAAAAAAGCCACTCGCCAGCATCTCTAATTCATTTACAATAAGCCGGGCATCAGGGAAAGTGAATTTATAATTATTGAGGTCGGCGGTTATTTTACTGTCGAGTGTTGCTTTGGCCCTGTTAAGATACCTTACTCCTTCATAATCAACTACCAATTTTTCAACCGTAGTTTTAGTATCAAGGTCAGTGATTGTTTCACTTAAATCTCCCGATAAAGTATGGTCAACTCCTTCAGCCCTTGCATAGGTATCAAGCGAAGCATCATCATAAACCAGGAGAGAATTGCTGATAGTAAGTTTCTTCAGTGCCACTTTAAAGTTTGAGGGCTCAACGGCGGTATCAGCTACTGTAGTGGTATCTTCTTTCATGATGTCCCAGTTTGCCTTACCATCGTTCAGCACCCTCAGGAAAATACGGGCATCATCAACAGTCACCCTTTTTATTTCATACTCTTCCCCTTTAAAGACACTCATAAGATTAACGGCAACTGAAAAATCGGGAATACTGACCAGGGTATCTCCTTCAAAGGGGTCAACACCGGTAATACTCAATGAATCGATACTCACAGAGACGTTAGGGAAGTTTCTGATGAATGAAACACCAAGGTCGCTGAATTCCAGCTTAGCGTTAAGTGATTCATTGGCAGCATTTTTAACAGCACTTATAATCTTCCCTTTAAATGCGAAGGGCAGAATAATAAGAATAGCAAAAAAAACCAGTACGACAATAGCCGTAATTTTCAGAATTTTTTTCATGGCATTACAATTTACCGGATGATATCGTGATAAACGCAGATATTCATTAAATGTTGGTATGAATCATACCCGCCATTATCATAAGGTCGGCAGCTGTAAGTGCTGCCATTGCTTCAACAACAGGTACTGCACGTGGAACTATGCAAACATCGTGCCTGCCGCCAATAACGAGTTCAGCAGGATTGCCTTCTTTATCAACCGTTTGTTGCATTTTACCAATGGATGAAACCGGTTTAAATGCAACCCTGAAATAGATATCTTCTCCTGTGGTAATACCTCCCAGGAGCCCGCCGGCATTATTAGAGGCCGGAGAGATCATTCCATCCCTCCTTTCAAAGGCATCATTATGTTCAGAACCCTTCATTGAGGCTGATTGAAAACCCATTCCGTAGTCGAAGCCTTTCACTGCATTAATACTGAGCATAGCAGCACCAAGCACAGACTGGAACCTGTCATAAACAGGTTCTCCCACACCGGCAGGTAGTCCACTGATTACACAACTTACTATACCACCTGAAGAATCACTTTCAGCTTTAATTTCGTCAAGGTAAAGCTCCATCTGCCGGTTTGTTTCAGCATCAGGACAACGCAATGAATAATTGTCAACTGAGTTGAGATCAAGATTATTATATGACATGTTCAGGGAAACTGTGCCTATTTGCGACACATAACCCATGATACTGATGTTATAAAGGGCTAAAAGTTGTTGGCAAAAAGCTCCGGCTGCAACCCTGACTGCTGTTTCGCGTGCTGATGAACGTCCACCTCCCCGGTGGTCAGTGTTACTGTATTTCTTATCGTAGGTAAAAGCGGCATGTGAAGGACGATATACATCTTTAAGATGGTCGTAATCAGATGATTTCTGATTTACGTTCTTTATGAGGAAAGCTATGGGTGCACCTGTTGACATGTTATCATAAATACCCGAAACCACTTCAATAACATCAGGTTCTTTCCTCGGAGAACCAAAAGTTGACTGTCCAGGCGATCGCCTGTTAAGGGCATCCTGTATTTTTTGAATGTCAATATTGAGACCTGAAGGGAAACCATCCAAAACTCCCCCAATCATGCTGCCATGAGATTCGCCAAAGGAGGTGAGGCGAAGCATTTTTCCTATAGTGTTACCAGCCATGTTGCTAAGTTACTAATAAAACACATTTATGCCGTTATAATGTTTAAAAGTTAGTTTAATCGAAACCGATTAAAGAATATATGCATTTTGAAAGGGTGTTGGTCTACGGTTCGTCTACGGTTCGTCTACGGTTGGTCTACGGTTAGACTACCCTTTTCGTAGAGAAAGGGTAGAGCAATTGTAGAGAAAATTTAGGGCAAGGTATAATCAATCTGCAGTTATTAATTAAAAAAGGCCATCTCTTCAGAGACAGCCTTTATTACTTGTAAAAATATACGATTATGCTCCCAAGCCGGTCAATGTAAATTACCCGTTAGCTTCTTTGAGCATTTTGAGCTTAGCTTCATACATGGCAAGTTCTTCTTTTGCCTTAGCAATCTTTTTCTCAAACTCAACCTTCAGAAGGTTTGCAGTTTTAGAAGCGGCAAAGAAACCAATGTTGTTTTCCCAAAGCTTGATATCTTCCTGTAATCCCTGGATCTTACCTAAGAGGAAGTTGCGCTCCTTACTTATAACCCTGCCGGCTTCAGGAGTATCCTTGCTCATACGCTCGATTTTGCTACGGTAGTTCTGAGTACCGGCGCTGAAAGATTCTATTTTAAGTTTTTCGAAGTGTTTATTGATAACACCACGGAATTCATTCTGGAGACGTTCTTTTTCCTTGATAGGAATAAAACCGATTTCCATCCACTGCCTCTGGAAGTCTTTGAGAGCTTCAACAGCCTGGTTCCTGTCGTCGCCAATTTCAAAAGCTTTAACTTTTTCAATCAGTTCCTGTTTCAGGCGCAGGTTTTCATCCTCATGACTCTGGATATTCTTGAAGTACTCAGTTTTGCTGGTAAAGAACTCATCACATGCAGCACGGAAGCGTTTCCATATCCTGTCACTTTGCTTACGGGGAACCGGGCCGATCTTCTTCCATTCATTCTGGAGGTTGATCAGCTCCCTGGTTGTATTCTTCCAGTCGTTGCTGTTGCGAAGTGATTCAGCCTGAAGACAAAGATCAAGTTTCAGGTTGTAATTGTGCATCTGCTGTTCCTTCAGCTTATTGAAGAAATCTTTCTTGGCGTTAAAGAAATTATCAAGAGATGATTTAAAGCGGGCCCAGATTTCATTGTTCTGCTTCTTTGGAGCAGGTCCGATTGTCTTCCATATTTTCAACAACTCAGTAATCTGGTTGGAAGCATCCTGCCATGCCTTGATAGAATCGATTTCCTGCGAAAGTACCTGTTCAGCTTTTTCGCAAAGTATTTGCTTGGCTGCAAGGTTCTGTTCCTGTCCGTCCTGAACTTCAGTATAATACTCACGGCGACGCTCATTGATTTTCTCTGTGGCGCTCTTAAAACGCTCCCAAAGTTCATCTTTCTTGTCCTGCGGTACAGGGCCTATTTCTTTCCACTCTTCATGGTATTGCTGAAGCTGCTTGAATGATTTGATGATTGAAGTTTCAAGCAACAATTCTTCAGCCTTTTCGCAAAGTTGAATTTTTGCCTCAAGGTTTTTCTTAAGGTCGAGATCCTTGAGTTCTTTGTTGATTTTTACTTTATCAAAGAACTTCTCAACGAGGAAATGGTAATTCTGCCATAATGTATTGATATCGTTCTTTGGAACCATACCAATAGTTTTCCAGCGTTCCTGAAGAGTTTTAAACTCATCGTAGGTTTTCTTGAGAGTTTCCTCTGAATTGATAAGGGTTTTAAGTTCTTCGAGAATTTGGTTTTTAGCCTCGAGGTTCTGAATCTTAATCTTCTCCTGTTCCTCGTTATATTTTCCCTTATTATGCTTGTATATATTGAAAGCTGCCTTGAACCTTTCTTCCAGAGGATCATCCTGTACAACAGGAGCCTCGGCAGGAGTTTCACCTTCTGCTTCAACGTTTTGTTCAACCAGTTTCTGGTATTCTTCGTGTTTGAATTCTTTATTCAGCTTAAGGAAAGCTACTTTAACATTTGAAACAGCACCCTTTATAGCGTTCACATTGGGGTCCTGAACAAGTTCTTCCAGTTTTTCAACAAGCTGTTCCCTGTTTAGTCCTTCAAGTGAAAAGTGGGTTTCTTCTTCATGTACTTCTTCAATTTCATCAACCTCATCTTCTTCAGGAGTTTCCATCAGGATTTCTTCCTGCAATGGAGAAACTTCCTCAGCCGGAGCTACTTCATCAGAAGCCACAGGTGTTTCCTCTAAGGCAGCTACTTCTTCAGGTACCACCGGAGTCTCTTCCACCGGAGCAACTTCAGCAGATGCAACAGGAGTTTCTTCCTCAACAGCTACAGGCTCTTCGATGGTAACAGGTGTCTGTCCTTCTGCAGGTAGTTCAGCTACCTCCTCCTCCTGAGTTAATGGCTCGTCAGCAACTGCCTCTTCCTGTACTGTGACAGGTGTTTGTCCTTCTGCAGGTGATTCTGGTGTTTCAATTTCTTTTTCTGATACTTCTTCCTGAAGTTGGGGACTGTTTAATTCGTTCTGAATTTGAGCATTCTCCTCCTGATTTTCAATAATCTCTTCAGGATTCTGATTGTGTTGATCTTTGGTTTTCATCTAAGAATTCAAATGAATGATTAGTACTGAGTTAAAAAGAAAACGCCATCCCTTATTCCGATATACACTTAAAATATTCTTTTAAGTGTTACCATTCAGGAGGCAGGATAATTAACTGTTAATTTTATTCAGTTTTTTGGCTCAATTATAATTAGGGTTGCAAAAATACGAATTATTTGATGTAAATAGTATTTACAACACTCTTTATTACTTAATAATATCCCCTTATCTAATCAGCATAATTACGCCGCAATCAGGATATTAACACATAATTTGAAAAAAGTTTTTGGGAAAGGTTAATTTTACTAAAAAGATCGCCTGTTGAATATCAGATAGCCCAGCTGAAAAAAGAATGAAAGGGGCTTATCCTCGCCACTGAAATAATTAAGGTTTGCACTTACAGGACCAATTGGTGTGCGATAAACCAGCAAACTGCTTAATACAGGGTAGAAGTGTGGCTTTGATTCTTTAATAAAGTCCATCGAATGAGGGTCCTTTGTAAGTTTATCGATCCCCATGAACATATAACCTTCCAGTCCAAAATCAAAGTTCTTCAGGATGTGGATATAATTTTTTGAACCTATGGCAACATACTTGTTAACCCTGTATGAGGGAATAAACCGGATTGTACTCTCTGACACAGGAAGGAATGCGGCTGAAGACAGCAGGGACGCTGTATAGTTTGAGAAATAATCCTGCGAAGAATAACTCATTTCACTATAAAGACCAAACTTACAGCCGCGGTATTTTGCAAAGAAGTTGAGATAGCTGATTTTAGCCTTTAGCCAGGTATGAGGTATTTTGAGTTTCTGCTGATCAAGGCTGGTAGTGCCCGGAAAGAAGTTTTCTCTTCCTGTGATCAGGTATGCTTCAGCCTTAAACCTTGCACCAGCATTCGGGAACTCTTTAAAGTTCAGTGTATTGGTTTCATAAATGATACCGGGGGCAAAGAAATTGAATGTGGTTTTATCAAGCAGGTCTTCCCTGGTGTAAGCATTTGTCTGGTAATACTGATCCTTGTTTGAACCAAATGAGAGGTCGAGGAGTATTTTACCGTTGCTCTTGTATGGGAAACCGATATTAAGATATCCAAACCTTTCCTGTTCTACCAGGAAGAAAGGATCATTGTCAGAATAAAAGAAAGTATTGGTTTTAAAGTAATTGAATTTGTTGAAGACAAATCCCCCACTGAGATAAAACGGGTGGAATGCCGGAAAATCAATTCTTGTTTCGGCAAGGGCAGAATTATAGAACCTCCCGAAATAAGAATTTGCGGTAAACTGAACCGATTTGGAAGTCCACAACAGGTACTTGATCTGGAGGAACAGTTCATTCACTGAACTGGAGGTGATAACTCCTCCTATTTCCGTTGTAAGCTGATTTTGACGCTCCATGTCAATCGTGAGGTCGTATTTATTATCTGGCTTGTAATATTTCAGATGAGGATAAATATGGTCGACTTTACCTTCTGCCACGAACCGGAAGTATTGGGGCTTCAACATATCAAGGGTGAGGTATGAAGTTGCTCTTTTTTCAGGAAGTGAAGAATAAGCATCACCCCTCAAAAGTTGGATCATATAATCATACTGGGCTGTTTTCAGTCCGTTTATCTGGATGCTTCCGATTACCATCTCAGGTTTACGTTTGTTGAACTCTGCCCTCATTGAATCAATCTGATGCTGTGTCCGGTGTTCAACTACAAACTCCCTGATACCGGGTATCATACGCTTGGTCATGTAGTACCCGCTGTCGATAAAAGCTTCTGTATGCGAGAAGTCGATAACATTAACATCAAGTACATTAGGCTTGATCAGCACACTGTTTTCACAATGTACATTGAAGTCGCTCTTCATCATGATCATGTTCTCGATCTGCGACATTACATCATAAGCCTTGGGAGCACTTGCATTGGCTGAAGCCTGGCTTCCAATGATGATGTCAGGGTTGAACTCCCTTAACATTACGTCGGAAGGGAAATTATTATACAGCCCGCCATCAAAAAGCAGCACACTATCAATAACGATAGGCTTAAAATAAAACGGAAAGGTCATTGATGCCCTGATAGCTTTTCCCAAGTCTCCTTTATCAAGTATTACCGGTTTAGCCTGTGAAATATCAGATGCCATGCATTTATAGGGAACCATCAGGTTATTAAAATCATAATCTGCAGCAGCAGAAGCTGATGAAAACACTTCAATAAAAGCGAAGTCCATCATTATTGGAGATACCAGGTTAGTTGGCAATGCCGGCTTTATTGCAGAATCAATCCTGAATTTGAAGTCAGCCCATGCAGCTGTGAGAGGTGGTGCTTTGAAGTAGTATGTGTATTTAGGATCAAGCGTTCCTTTTGACCAGTTTTTAAACTCCTCAGACTGGATCAACGATTCCATTTCATCAGGCGAATACCCGGCTGCATAGAGTCCGCCTATTATAGCGCCCATGGAGGTGCCGGTAATATAATCAATAGGGATCTCTGCTTCTTCCAGGGCCCTGATCACGCCTATGTGAGCCACTCCTTTGGAACCTCCGCCACTAAGAACCAGTCCCACCTTCTGTGCGTTCAGTGGGATAGTCCCTAAAATGCAGGTAATCAAAAGAAGTAACCTCCTGATCATTTGGAATAACTTAGCTGATCATATCAAGTGCCTGGGATAAATCATCAATCAAATCGTCAGCATCTTCAATACCCACCGAGAACCTTACAAGCCCATCGGTAATTCCGGCAGCTTTCCTGGCTTCGGGTGAAACCTTTGAATGAGTCATAGAAGCCGGGTGTTGAATAAGCGTTTCAACTCCACCAAGAGAAACAGCAAGAATGCACACTTTAACATTGTCCATCAATACTTTACCTGCTTCAAAACCGCCTTTAAGGCTAAAACTGATCATAGAGCCAAAGCCATCCATCTGCTTTTTCGCCAGTTCATGCTGTGGATGGGATTCCAGTCCCGGGTATTTAACCCACTCAACTTTAGGGTGAGACTGAAGGAAACAGGCAATTTTCATCGCACTTGCCTGTGAACGTTCAATCCTGATGCCAAGGGTTTTAACACCTCTGATGACCATATAGGCCTGATGCGGATCCATATTACACCCAAGGGTTACCATCATGCTTCTCAATTTTGCTCCAAGGGCAGTATCTTTTGTAATAATAATTCCTGCTACTATATCAGCATGTCCGTTGAGGAACTTGGTCATTGAATGGAGTACTATATCACAACCGATCTCTAATGGGCGCTGAAGGTAAGGGCTGCAGAATGTATTATCAACAGCTACCAGTATTCCTTTTTCATGCGCTATTTCAACACATGCCCTGAGGTCGGTAATATCCATGGTTGGATTTGCCGGAGTTTCAATGTATAATAGCTTAGTATTAGGACGGATAGCTTTCTTTATTTCTTCAATATTACTGGTATCAACGAAAGATGACTCCACACCAAACCTCGACCAGTGCTGTTCCATTACAACCCTCGAAGGACCGTAAACTGCAGCAGAACTTACCATATGGTCGCCTTTACTGAGAATGGCCATGTATACTGTGTTTACAGCAGCCATACCTGAGCTCACTGCAATACCTTTGGCACCTGATTCAAGATCTGCCACAAGTGTTTCGAGTGCATGAACCGTAGGGTTGCCAATACGGGTGTAAATATATCCGGGATCTTCACCTGAAAAGCAACGTGCGCCATGCTCTGCATTTTCAAAGATAAATGTTGAAGTCTGGTAAATAGGTACTGTAGCACTGCCAAGCGGATCACTAAAGTCACCACCGTGAATCATTCTTGAGTTGATTCCTAATTTTTTATTCTGTTTCATGATTGCTCACCGTTAAGGTGCATTGGATAAGTTATGGAATAGCAGATATTAAATCGGTATTTCAGGCACAAAGTTAAGAAGTTATATTCAAGCAGACAGGTCTTACTGCATCAATATTTACTTGTTCTTTTTAACCCTGAAGGAAAAATGATCAAAGATAGAATTGCTTTTTGACTGTTTGAAGATACCTTCCTTGATAGATTTTATATCCTCAATAGTATAAAAGGCGGTGGGATTAAGTTCGTTTATTATTGAGGCAACATGGTCAATATCTTTCCTTTTGATAATAGTAAATACTATATCCACCCTGCCCTGGGAGCCTTCAGCTATTACGGATGTAACCCCATAATTACTTTCACGAAGTACTTTAACCAATTGCCCTGAATCATTTCGCGGGATTATCCTGATCATTACATTTCCAATTGAAAGTCGTTCTTCAATAGTCATCCCAATATAATTACCCATGGCAAATCCCCCTCCATAAGCAATATAGCACAATACATTATCAAGATGCTGCATTATCTGGCTTACAGTAACCAACCAGATTATAACTTCAAAAAATCCAAGAAAAGGAGCCAGATGCTTATATCCTTTCGAAAGGAATATCAGGCGCACGGTGCCTATTGTCTGGTCACCAATCCTGGCAAGGAATATTAAAACAGGGAGTACAACCCATGCAAACCATGGCGACTCTGAAGCAAAGATGGAAGCAATATCCATAAAGAAATAATTTTTAGTTATTAAAGCAGTGCAAAAATATCACCTGAAAAAAGATTTGACAAGCCTTTTAATTTGTCATAAATTTAACTCTTCCATCAGGCAATCAAACAACCAAATTGTAAACAATCAAAACAACATTATGGAGACCATTGAAAACACAAGGAATGAAACTATTCCTATCAGTGATTGGATCTTGACATTAATTATTTCAGTCATCAGCCCATTGAACATAATAATGTTTTTCGTTTGGGCTTTTAGCAAAAACACTCATCCAACTAAAGCAAACTTTGCAAAGGCGGCACTGATTCTCTATGCCATCCTGTTTACTTTGCTCATAATTTTTATTGTAATTTTTGGAGCAGCATTCTTCGGTATGCTTGATAAAGAAATGCTGAATACTACAGAGTACTAATCAGCGTTTTTAAAAGAGAGAAGGGTTGTTGCGTTGCAACAACCCTTCTTTGTTATATACCTGAATCTCTTAAGCCTGGGCTGTAGGTCCGCCTAATGTAAAAGGAAGAGCAGGTTCAGTATCCTTAATAGGACCATGAATCGACTCAAACTTCGCAATATTTTCCCTCAGTGCATTCACTAGTCTCTTGGCATGCTGAGGGGTAAGGATGATCCTTGACTTTACCTTTGCCTTAGGAACACCGGGCATCATTTTTACAAAATCAATGATAAACTCGGCATTTGAGTGAGTAATGATAGCAAGGTTTGAATAGATACCTTCAGCCATTTCATCACTTAGTTCAATATTGATCTGATTCTGTTTGTTCTCACTCATGGTTTCTGTTTTTTATTTTTAAAAATAAGCTGAAACCACTTGCAGACCATACGATCTTACAAAGTGGTTTCAGCATTTTCATATTCTTAGAATTCCTCTGCCTTCGAAGCTTCGAGTTTTTCAAACTCCTCACGTGATCCAACAATAAGATCATCGTACTCACGTAAGCCTGTACCTGCAGGGATAAGGTGACCAACAATTACATTTTCTTTCAATCCGAGGAGTTCATCACTCTTCGCATTTATGGCTGCAACTGTAAGAACCTTTGTTGTTTCCTGGAACGACGCTGCTGATATAAAGCTCTTTGTCTGCAATGAAGCCCTTGTAATACCCTGCAGTATTTGTTTTGCAGTAGCAGGCTGGGCATCACGTGCTTCAACAAGCTTTTTATCACGACGCTTGAGCATAGAGTTCTCATCTCGGAGTTTACGGGCTGTTACTATCTGGCCTGGTTTCATATTGGTTGAATCACCCGGATCAACAACTACTTTCTTACCGTAGATGCTATCGTTTTCGTCCTGGAAATCAACTTTATTAACCAACTCACCTTCAAGGAACTTAGTATCACCCGGATCAGCAATTTCAACCTTACGCATCATCTGGCGTACGATAACTTCATAGTGCTTATCGTTGATCTTAACACCCTGCAGACGGTAAACTTCCTGAATTTCGTTAACGATGTATTCCTGTACTTTCATAGGACCCTTGATTGCAAGGATGTCGCTCGGAGTCATTGCTCCTTCTGAAAGCGGGGTACCAGCTTTAACGTAGTCGTTTTCCTGTGCAAGGATCTGCTTTGAAGTCGGGATAAGGTAGCTCTTCTCTTCACCGGTTTTTGACCTGATGATAACTTCGCGGTTACCTCTCTTCAACTTCTTACCAAATGCAACAACACCATCGATTTCAGCTACAATTGCAGGATCAGACGGATTACGTGCCTCAAACAATTCAGTAACACGTGGCAGACCACCTGTGATGTCACCTGATTTTCCGATAGCACGCGGGATCTTAACGAGAATCTCTCCTGCCTTGATCTTCTTGCCTTCTTCTACAACGATGTGTGCACCTACAGGAATATCATAAACCCTGAGGTCAGAATTATCGCCACCGATAATACGGATGCTCGGGTTCTTAGCCTTCTGGCGGGTTTCAATGATAACCTTATCATGGTAACCAGTCTGTTCATCTGATTCAACGCGGTATGTAGTACCTTCAATAATATTATCAAATACCACTTTACCTGCTACCTCTGAGAGGATTACTGCATTGTATGGATCCCAGTCACTCACGAGGTCGCCCTTCTTGAGTTCTGCGCCCTGCCTGAAATAAAGGTTAGCACCGTAAGGAATATGAGCTGATGCGAGAACAATGCCTGTTTTCTTATCAACAATACGCATTTCAGCTGAACGGCCAATTACTATGTCATACTTTTTACCTTCAACATTCTCATACTCAACATAACGGAGTTCATCAATCTCAAGGATACCATCGTACTTAGCTTCTATCTTTGATGAGATCGAAAGATTAGAAGCGATACCACCGACATGGAATGTACGGAGTGTAAGCTGTGTACCTGGCTCACCAATTGACTGTGCAGCAATAACACCTACAGATTCACCTTTCTGGACCATACGGGCAGTAGCGAGGTTACGGCCATAACACTTGGCACATACACCCTGTTTTGATTCACAGGTAAGTACCGAGCGGATTTCCACACCTTCAATAGGAGAATCTTCAATAGTATGAGCTATTTCTTCAGTAATTTCCTGACCGGCTGTTACAATGAGTTCACCTGTTTGAGGATGATAAATATCATGTAATGATACACGGCCAAGTATCCTGTCGTATAAAGTTTCAACAACTTCTTCGTTCTTCTTAAGGGCTGTGGTGGTCAATCCTCTCAAGGTGCCGCAGTCAGGTTCGGTGATAACAACGTCCTGAGCAACGTCAACAAGCCTACGGGTAAGATAACCGGCGTCGGCAGTCTTAAGAGCGGTATCGGCAAGACCCTTACGGGCACCGTGCGTTGAAATAAAGTACTCCAACACCGACAGTCCTTCCTTAAAGTTTGAAAGAATCGGGTTTTCAATAATTTCACCACCTGTAGCACCTGATTTCTGAGGTTTTGCCATAAGACCCCTCATTCCTGAGAGCTGACGGATCTGCTCTTTAGAACCACGGGCTCCTGAGTCAAGCATCATATAAACCGGGTTAAAGCCCTGCTTGTCTTTCGACAGGTTTTCCATCAGGGTGTATGTTAACCTTGAGTTTGTATGTGTCCAGATGTCAATAATCTGGTTGTAACGTTCATTGTTGGTAATGAAACCCATGTTGTAGTTATTCATTACTTCCTCAACCTCTTCGTTAGCTGATGCAACAAGTGTTTCTTTCACTTCAGGCACGATAACATCGCTGAGGGTAAATGATAAACCTCCACGGAACGCCATTGTATAACCGAGGTTCTTGATATCGTCAAGGAACTGGGCAGTTTTTGCGGTACCGGTCTTCTTCAGCACATCACCAATGATATCACGCAGTGATTTCTTGGTAAGAAGCTGGTTGATATATCCATATTCAGGAGGAACTACCTGGTTGAATATAACACGGCCAACAGTAGTTTCAATCATTCTTTCAACAAATTCACCATCTTCATAAAGTGGGTACTTTACTTTAATGTATGCGTGAAGGTCAATTACTTTCTCATTATAAGCAATGATTACTTCCTCTGGTGAATAGAAGATCTTTCCTTCGCCCTTTACAGGATTTTCAGGGATTGACTTACGGCCTTTGGTCATATAGTACAATCCAAGAACCATGTCCTGTGACGGAACGGTAATAGGGGCACCGTTTGCAGGGTTAAGGATGTTGTGCGAGGCAAGCATAAGAAGTTGTGCTTCAAGTACTGCAGCATTTCCAAGCGGAACATGCACAGCCATTTGGTCACCGTCGAAGTCAGCGTTGAACGCAGTACATACGAGTGGGTGCAACTGGATAGCTTTACCTTCAATAAGTTTAGGCTGGAATGCCTGTATACCGAGCCTGTGAAGTGTAGGAGCACGGTTGAGGAGTACAGGGTGGCCTTTGAGAATGTTTTCAAGGATATCCCATACAACCGGGTCTTTCCTGTCGACAATCTTCTTAGCTGATTTAACTGTCTTTACAATACCTCTTTCAAGCATCTTGCGGATGATGAACGGTTTGAAAAGTTCAGATGCCATATCCTTAGGCAATCCGCACTCGTTTAATTTAAGTTCAGGGCCAACAACAATAACTGAACGGCCTGAGTAGTCAACACGTTTACCTAAAAGGTTCTGGCGGAAACGTCCCTGTTTACCTTTAAGACTATCGCTGAGTGACTTAAGTGCACGGTTTGATTCAGTTTTTACTGAATTAGCTTTCCTTGAATTATCAAATAATGAATCAACAGCTTCCTGTAACATACGTTTTTCATTACGCATAATTACATCGGGAGCCTTGATTTCAATAAGTCTTTTCAGACGGTTGTTACGGATAATTACACGCCTGTAAAGGTCATTCAGGTCACTGGTGGCAAAACGTCCGCCATCCAGGGGAACAAGTGGCCTTAATTCTGGTGGAATAACAGGCACAACTTTAACAATCATCCACTCAGGACGATTCTCGATACGTTTCTGGGCATCACGGAATGCTTCAAACACCTGGAGGCGTTTCAGTGCATCAGCTTTACGCTGCTGTGAAGTTTCGTTATTTGCTTTATGTCGTAAGTCAAATGATTCACGGTCAAGATCAAGTGTTTTGAGGAGCTCGAATAATGCTTCTGCACCCATCTTAGCCACAAATTTCTGGGGATCAGTATCGTCAAGATACTGGTTTTCCTTTGGAAGTGCATCAAGTACTTCAAAGTACTGCTCTTCAGTAAGAAGGGCCATCCTTTCAATCTTGACATCCTCTTTTAGCACAACACCATCCATGATACCAGGCTGAACTACCACGTAGCGCTCATAGTAAATAATGGAGTCGAGCTTTTTCGTGTTAAGGTTAAGCAGCGCACCGATCTTGTTTGGAAGAGAGCGGAAGAACCATATATGAGCAACAGGCACAACCAACTGAATGTGGCCCATTCTCTCACGGCGTACTTTCTTCTCTGTAACTTCAACACCGCAGCGGTCGCATACGATTCCCTTGTAACGAATCCTTTTATATTTCCCGCAATGGCATTCCCAATCCTTAACAGGGCCGAAGATTCTTTCACAGAATAAACCATCGCGCTCAGGCTTGTAAGTCCTGTAGTTGATGGTTTCTGGTTTCAGAACTTCACCACTTGACCTTTCCAGGATCATTTCCGGAGAGGCAAGGCTGATAGTGATTTTGGAAAAATTGGAGGAAATAGTGCTGTCTTTTCTGAAAGCCATATGTTGATAAATATATTATGAACTTATTGATGTGAATTAATTTCGCAACCGGATAATCCCTTTTTTCAAGGTATTATCCAGTTGCAAATCAATTTATTAATCGAAAGTGATATTCAGGCCTAAACCTCTCAATTCATGTATAAGCACATTGAATGATTCAGGTATACCAGGAATAGGCATATTCTCACCTTTAACTATAGCTTCATAAGCTTTAGCCCTACCCATTACATCGTCAGATTTAACGGTGAGGATTTCCTGAAGGATATGGGATGCACCGAATGCTTCGAGTGCCCATACTTCCATTTCTCCAAAACGCTGGCCTCCGAACTGTGCTTTACCACCAAGAGGCTGCTGTGTAATGAGTGAGTAAGGTCCGATTGAGCGGGCATGCATCTTGTCATCAACCATATGGTGAAGTTTCAGCATATAGATGTAACCAACAGTCGCAGGCTGGTCAAATCTCTCTCCTGTACCGCCATCATGCAGGTAAACTCTTCCGTTTTCAGGTAACCCGGCCTTTTTCATATATTCATTGATGAGTACGTCTGAAGCACCATCAAAGATCGGGGTCTTGAAGTTGAGTCCGAGTTTCTTGCCTGCCCATCCGAGAACAGTTTCATAGATCTGCCCAAGGTTCATACGCGAAGGTACACCCAACGGGTTAAGTACTATGTCAACCGGTGTACCGTCAGCAAGGAACGGCATATCTTCTTCACGGACTATACGGGCAACAATACCCTTATTACCGTGACGGCCTGCCATCTTATCACCTACTTTCAGTTTGCGCTTCTTGGCAACATAAACCTTAGCCATCTGAACGATACCATTTGGCAGGTCATCACCTACTGTGGCAACAAACTTCTTACGGTTATATACTCCAAGGATTTCCTTGTACTTAATAATGTAATTGTTGATGAGGGTCTTTACGAGGTCATTAACATCCTTATCAGTAGTCCATTTGCTTGGATTTACGCTGAGGTAGTCAATGCCCATAAGCATCTTCTGGGTGAACTTTATCTTTTTCGGGATTATTTCTTCCTTAAAGTTATTGTTCACACCTTGTGAAGTCTTACCTGATACAAGTACTGTAAGCTTGTCAACAAGTTTGTTTTTAAGGTCCTGTGAATTCTTGGTGAATTCATCATCAAGAATCTTAACAACATCTTTTTCTTTAGCTTTAACTTTCCTGTCCTTGATCATACGTGAGAACAGCTTCTTGTCAACCACCACACCCTTCATTGAAGGAGGTGCCTTAAGAGAAGCGTCTTTCACGTCGCCGGCCTTATCACCGAAGATAGCCCTTAAGAGTTTCTCTTCCGGTGTAGGATCACTTTCACCCTTAGGAGTGATCTTTCCGATAAGGATGTCACCCTCATTAACTTCAGCACCAATCCTGATAAGACCATTCTCATCAAGGTCCTTTGTAGCTTCAGTACTTACGTTTGGAATGTCATTGGTTAATTCCTCAACACCACGCTTTGTATCGCGCACTTCAAGAATAAACTCTTCAATATGGATGGATGTAAAGATATCTTCCTTTACAACTTTTTCTGAAATTACAATAGCATCCTCAAAGTTGTATCCTTTCCAAGGCATGAACGCTACCATGAGGTTACGTCCAAGTGCAAGGTCACCAAGGCTTGTACCGTAACCTTCGCATAACACCTGGCCTTTTTTCACTTTATCGCCTTTACGGACAATAGGCCTGAGGTTAATACAGGTGTTCTGGTTGGTACGTGAGAACTTGGTCAGTTTGTATGACTTCACGTCATCATCAAAGCTCACAAGCCGCTCATCTTCCATCCTGGTATGACGGATAACAATTTCGCTGGCATCAACAAACTCAACAATACCATCAGATTCTGCTGTAGTAAGAACACGTGAGTCAAGAGCCACATTCTTCTCAATACCGGTACCAACGATTGGTGCTTCGGGATTGAGGAGTGGTACTGCCTGACGCATCATGTTTGATCCCATCAACGCCCTGTTGGCATCATCATGCTCAAGGAACGGAATAAGGGAAGCAGCGATTGAGGCTATCTGGTTTGGTGCTATATCTATAAGGTCAACCTTCTCCTTTTCAATAATAGGATAATCAGCAAGATACCTGACCTTAATACGGTCGTAGATAAAGTTGCCATCATCATCCATAGGGGTGGTTGCCTGGGCAATGATCTTATTTTCTTCTTCTTCAGCACTGAGGAATACCGGCTCTTCTGAAAGATCCACTTTTCCGTTGATTACGCGCTTATAAGGAGTTTCGATAAAACCAAGGCGGTTGATTTTTGCATAAACGCAAAGAGATGATATAAGACCAATGTTTGGTCCTTCAGGAGTTTCAATGGTACACAAACGGCCATAGTGTGTGTAGTGTACGTCGCGGACTTCAAAGCCTGCGCGTTCACGTGACAGACCACCTGGTCCGAGGGCAGATACCCTGCGTTTATGTGTTAACTCAGCCAGAGGATTAGTCTGGTCCATAAACTGTGATAACTGGTTGGTACCAAAGAATGAGTTAATAACCGATGACAATGTCTTGGCATTTATGAGGTCCATAGGTGTGAAAACCTCATTATCCCTGACGTTCATACGTTCACGGATAGTACGTGCCATACGTGCAAGACCTACACCAAACTGGTTATACAACTGCTCGCCGACTGTACGAACCCTACGGTTACTCAGGTGGTCGATATCATCAACTTCAGTGCGGAGATTAATAAGGCTGATAAGATACTTTATAATGGATATAATATCCTGCTTGGTAAGTACCTTAGTATCGATTGATATGTCAAGGTTCAGCTTCTTATTGATCCTGTACCTTCCAACATCACCGAGGTCATAACGCTTATCGGAGAAGAACAGCTTGTCGATAATACCACGTGCTGTTTCTTCATCTGGTGGTTCAGCGTTACGCAATTGCCTGTATATATATTCAACAGCTTCCTTTTCGGAGTTAGCTGTGTCTTTCTGCAGGGTATTGAAAATAATAGAGTAGTCAATATTATCAGGATCCTCACGGTGCAGGAGGATAGTCTTGGCACCTGAGTCAACGATAAGATCTATATGTTGATTTTCAATGGTTACTTCTCGTTCAACGACTACCTCAGTACGTTCAATAGAAACAACTTCTCCGGTATCTTCGTCGACGAAATCTTCGATCCAGTTTTTGAGAACACGTGCAGCAAGGCGTCGTCCAACGACCTTTTTGAGCCCTGCTTTTGATACTTTTACTTCTTCTGCAAGGTTAAATATCTCGAGGATATCCTTGTCAGTTTCATAACCGATAGCACGTAGCAGCGTAGTTACAGGTAATTTCTTCTTCCTGTCGATGTACGCATACATCACATTATTGATATCGGTGGTGAACTCCATCCATGAACCCTTAAACGGGATAATACGGGCAGAAAACAACTGCGAACCGTTGGCATGGAAACTGGTACCAAAGAATACACCGGGTGATCTGTGCAACTGAGAAACGACTACGCGCTCAGCACCATTCACCACAAAAGTACCTTTAGGAGTCATATAAGGAATCATTCCGAGATAAACATCCTGGATGATTGTCTCAAAATCCTCATGTTCCGGATCGGTACAATATAATTTTAACTTTGCTTTGAGGGGAACACTGTAGGTCAACCCTCTTTCTATGCATTCTTCAATTGAGTACCTGGGCGGATCAATAAAGTAATCGAGGAACTCGAGTACGAAATTGTTCCTGGCGTCGGTAATTGGGAAATTCTCTGCGAAAACCTTGTACAATCCTTCAGAGGCCCTGTTTTCAGGGTTGGTCTCTAACTGAAAAAAATCCTGAAATGACTTGATCTGTATATCAAGGAAGTCAGGATAATCAGTCTGTACTTTAGCGGTTCCGAAACTTATACGTTCTATTTTTTTTGAAGCCAAGGTTGTGAAATTTTAAGTAAAAAACTACTCAAGAATTAAAACAATTAAACCCGATATGTAATCGGGGAACAACAGGTTCTGCTGCTATGCATAAGCTTAGCAACAGAACCTGGAGTGTATAATTGCGAGCTATTCCCGTCTACTTATTTTACTTCAACCTCTGCGCCAGCTTCTTCGAGTTGTTTTTTCAATGCTTCGGCTTCGTCTTTCGATACACCTTCTTTGATTGCTTTAGGAGCTGCATCTACGAGTTCTTTAGCCTCTTTGAGACCAAGACTTGTGAGTTCCTTTACAAGCTTAACAACTGCAAGTTTAGCCTGACCAGCAGATTTAAGGATAACGTCGAATGCGGTTTTTTCTTCAGCAACAGCTGCGTCACCACCACCTGCATTACCTGCCATCATAACAGGAGCTGCGGCTGCGGGTTCAATACCATATTCGTCTTTTAAGATTTGGGCTAATTCATTAACTTCTTTAACAGTCAGGTTAACCAATTGTTCTGCAAAAGCTTTTAAGTCTGCCATTTTTATTGATGTTTTAAAATGTTTACAATGAAAGTTACTTACTTGGTTTATAGATTTTATTACTTCTTAATGAAGCAAGGAATTACCTATCAGATAAGGTTTTGAGTACACCACTCAATTTATGACCGCCGCTCTGTAATGCTGAAATAACATTATTGACAGGTGATTTGAGTGCAAGAATGATGTCTCCGATAAGTTCGTTTTTAGATTTAATGCTGATAAGCATGTCGAGGCTCTTGTCGCCAAGGAAAGCCATTTCTTCAACAAACGCACCTTTTAAAATAGGCTTATCGCTTGTTTTACGGAATTCCTTGATCAGCTTAGCAGGCTCATTATTGACTTCCGATAACATAATGGAAGTAGCACCTTTGAGTGCATCGTAAACTCCGGAGTAGTCCTTCTCAGAACGTTCCATTGCTTTACGCAATAATGTGTTTTTAACTACGATCAACTTAACATCCTTCTTAAAACACAATCTTCTTAACTTACTGGTTGATTCAGAATTTAAATTCGAAATATCAGTAATATATAGATTGGCGCTGTTCTGCAGCTGCTCTGTCAGGGTTTCGATCAGTTGACTCTTTTCTTCTTTTCTCATGTCGTTTTTGTTCTTTTTACGAGGAAAGTTCCAGATTAAACTTACGCAGTGATTGATTTTTGATCAACACGGATACCCGGACTCATAGTACTTGACATGAACAATGATTTCATGTAAGTGCCCTTAGCAGCGGCCGGCTTCAGTTTGATGATAGTTTGAAGTAGTTCCTTTGCGTTATCCATAAGCTTGCTTTCATCGAATGATACTTTTCCGATGGCAGCGTGGATAATTCCGAACTTATCTACCTTAAAATCTATTTTACCGGCTTTCGCTTCAGTAACTGCTTTACCCACTTCCATGGTTACAGTTCCGGTTTTTGGATTTGGCATCAAGCCACGGGGGCCTAATATCTTACCGAGTGCACCTACCTTAGGCATAATGCTAGGCATAGTGATCACTACATCGACATCAGTCCATCCTTCCTTGATTTTTTGGATATACTCATCCAGCCCATAATAATCTGCACCGGCAGCTTGTGCTTCTGCTTCCTTCTCAGGTGTGCAGAGGACCAAGACTCTCACAGTTTTACCAGTACCGTGGGGAAGCATTACAGTACCTCTGACCATCTGGTTAGCTTTACGCGGGTCAACACCCAGGCGTACATCTACATCCACTGAACTGTCAAAGCTTGTATTTGTAATCTGCTTTACCACTTTTATGGCTTCACTCAGAGAGTAAGTGCTATTCTTATCGAACTTAGCAAGTGCCTCTTTCCTTTTTTTTGTCAATTTAGCCATTGTTAATTATTTGTTTTTAACAATTTACAACCTTTACCGGCAGTTAGTTATTTTTCAATTTCAAACGGAGGAGTACCTGACACGGTGATTCCCATGCTCCTGGCAGTACCGGCAACCATACGCATTGCTGATTCCAGCGTAAATGCGTTAAGGTCAACCATCTTGCCTTCTGCAATAGTCTGCACCTGGTCCCAGCTTACTGATGCAACCTTCTTACGGTTGGGTTCGGCTGATCCACTCTTCAATTTGCTAACTTCCAACAACTGTACTGCTACAGGAGGGGTTTTGATAACAAAGTCAAATGATTTGTCCTTATACACAGTAATAATGACAGGTAAAATCTTACCTGCTGAGTCCTGTGTACGGGCATTGAATTGCTTACAAAACTCCATGATATTGACACCCTTTGAACCCAATGCAGGTCCAACTGGTGGTGACGGATTGGCTGCAGCACCTTTAATTTGCAGTTTGATTAAACCGCTTATTTCTTTTGCCATTGTTGATGATTAGTGAGTTATTTCACACTTCCCGTTCTCAATCTTTTTCCACTTGCATAAATCCCAGTTCCAGCGGGGTTTTACGGCCAAATATCTTAACCATAACTTTCAACTTCTTCTTCTCTTCGTTGATCTCTTCGATAACTCCGGTAAAGCTGTTGAAAGGCCCATCGATAACTGTTACGGTTTCGCCGACAATAAACGGAACACTGACTTCTTCGCCCTGTTCTGAAAGCTCGTCAACTTTGCCTAATATGCGGTTTACTTCTGCAGGCCTCAGGGGAACGGGTTCACCCTTAGATCCAAGGAAGCCTAATACTCCCGGCACATTCTTGATAATGTGGGGGATTTCACCAGTCAGAATTGCTTCAATCAGTATATAGCCCGGCAGATAGTTCCGTTCTTTACTGATTTTCTTACCCTTATGTACCTGATAAACCTTTTCGGTAGGGATCAAAACCTGGGATATAATATCATGGAGACCAAGACGGTTAATTTCGCTTTCAAGGTATTGTTTTACCTTCTTCTCATTACCGCTGATCGCCCTGATCACATACCACTTCTTAACTTGATCACTCATACAGACACCGGATAAGATTGAATCTCAAATAACTGATATATTAGTAGAAAAAGCAGGTTACTCATTAAAACAGCAGGTAGAACTGTTTCAATAAAGTTTGGAAAGACATATCCATCAAATAAACGACTAAAGCGATTATAAGGGAAGCGACGGATACTACTATTGCACTGTTTTGGAGTTCACTCCATGAGGGCCAGGATGTTTTATGCACCAACTCGTCGTAACTCTCATTGATGTATTCCTGAATTTTAGTCTTTGCCATTTAACCATTATTTTTTGTGCACGGGTGGAGAGACTCGAACTCCCAACCAACGGTTTTGGAGACCGCTACTCTACCAATTGAGCTACACCCGTGTGAGTTTTTTACTCTCAGAGATTACTCTCTGCCATAATCTATCTATTCAATATGGCAGAGATAAAGGTACTCTTGCGAATACCTTTATCCCTATTTTTTTTATTAGATGTCTAAGATCTCGGTTACCTGTCCTGCACCTACTGTCCTGCCACCTTCACGGATAGCGAAACGGAGGTTCTTCGACATAGCAATCGGCTGGATCAGTTTTACAGTAATTGTAAGGTTATCACCTGGCATTACCATTTCTACACCTTCAGGAAGAATTACTTCACCGGTAACGTCGGTAGTCCTGAAATAGAACTGAGGACGATACTTGTTATGGAATGGAGTGTGACGTCCACCTTCTTCTTTCTTCAGGATATAAACTTCAGCTTTAAATTCTTTATGAGGTTTTACTGAACCTGGTTTTGCGATAACCATACCACGACGGATGGCTTCTTTGTCAATACCACGGAGGAGAAGACCTGCATTATCTCCAGCTTCACCTGTGTCGAGGATCTTACGGAACATCTCAACTCCGGTTACAACTGATTTAAGTTTTTCTGCATCAAGGCCAATGATTTCAACGGGGTCACCAGTGTGGATAACACCTGTTTCGATACGACCGGTAGCAACGGTACCACGGCCAGTGATTGAGAACACGTCTTCAACCGGCATAAGGAAGTCCTTATCAACATCGCGCGGAGGCAATGGAATCCAGTTATCAACAGCGTCCATAAGTTCAATAATCTTTTCAACCCATTTTGGCTCCTTGTTAAGTCCGCCGAGAGCTGAACCACGGATAATAGGTGAGTTGTCACCATCAAAGCCGTAGAAAGTGAGAAGATCACGGATTTCCATCTCAACGAGGTCGAGAAGTTCTGGATCGTCTACAAGGTCAACTTTATTCATAAATACAACGAGGCGGGGAACACCTACCTGGCGGGCTAAAAGGATATGCTCGCGGGTCTGAGGCATTGGACCGTCGGTTGCAGCAACTACTAAGATAGCGCCGTCCATCTGGGCAGCACCGGTAACCATGTTCTTTACATAGTCAGCGTGGCCAGGGCAGTCAACGTGTGCATAGTGACGGGTTGCTGTTTGGTACTCAATGTGAGCGGTATTGATAGTAATACCTCTTTCTTTTTCTTCAGGAGCGTTGTCGATTGAATCGAATGACCTGAATTCTGACCAACCCCTGTCAGCCAGACATAATGTAATAGCAGCAGTTAAAGTAGTCTTTCCATGGTCAACGTGACCGATGGTACCAACGTTAACGTGCGGTTTGGAACGATCGAATTTTTCTTTTGCCATATTAAATAGATGTGTTAATTTTTGTAAATTCTTTTAAACTTACCATTATACAAAAAAAATCTGAGCCAACGACGAGACTTGAACTCGTGACCCCTTCCTTACCAAGGAAGTGCTCTACCACTGAGCTACGTCGGCTTAACTCTAAAAGCTGCCGATTCAGATCACAGGTGAAGCACATCAGCATCATTCAGATTGAGCGGAAAACGGGGCTCGAACCCGCCACCTACAGCTTGGAAGGCTGTCGCTCTACCAAATGAGCTATTTCCGCATAGCCAAAATGGCTGTTACGCCACTGGTCATTGTTGTGGGGAGAGGAGGATTCGAACCTCCGAAGGCTTTGCCAACAGATTTACAGTCTGCCCCATTTGACCGCTCTGGAATCTCCCCGCATTAATACTTTTTCATTCAAAGAACTGAGCCGATGGAGGGATTCGAACCCCCGACCAGCTGATTACAAATCAGCTGCTCTGGCCAACTGAGCTACATCGGCATGCTCCCTTTTTTATGTCGGATGGGCTTCTCTCTAAAAAGAGCAGTCCTTCTTTTCAAAAGGACTGCAAATGTATAAACTATTTTGACACGAACAAAAACTTTTAGCTTTTTTTTTAGCTAAATCGCGATTTATTTTCTCAGTTTCTCTTTATGCCTGTCTAATTGCTTACGCAGAGCATCAACTGCGGTATCGGTTGCCTCTTCAAATGTGGCTGATTGCTTCCTTGCAAAAAGGTCATTTCCCTTTATTTGTAATCTTATTTCGGCTACTTTATTGTCTTGGTTTTCTGCATTTTCCAGTTTTAGTGTGACGTCACTGCCTAAAATTCCATCGTAAACACCTGAAAGTTTCTCAACTTTACTGTTGATGAATTCTTCCAACTTCTTGTCGGTTTTAAACTTTACTGAGGTGATGTTAACTTTCATGATTCCTCCTTTTTTTGAGCCCATGGGTGGGCTTGTTTATATATAGTTTTTAATTTCTCAATATTTGTATGCGTATAAACCTGTGTGGAGGCAAGGCTTGAATGGCCCAGCAGCTCTTTTATTGCATTAAGGTCGGCACCTTCATTCAGCATCAGTGTGGCAAATGTATGCCTCAGCACATGAGGACTCTTTGTGCCGGTTACACCAGCCAGGGTAAGGTATTCCTTTACAATCCCGGCAATTTGGCTCCTTCCGGCCTTTAATCCTTTATCACCGACTATGAGTTCCTGAACCCCAGGCATAGCTACCTCCTCCCTCAAACGAAGGTACTCGCTTATTTTTTCCAATAAAGTATCTGAAACAGGAATGATGCGCTGTTTGTTGCGTTTTCCGGTAACTTTTATTGTCTTTGCATAGAAATCAACATCCTTTATAAGCAGGTTCTCAAGTTCTGCCAGCCTGATACCTGTATTATAGAATACTTCAAGCACCATCAGGTTACGCCTGCTGATGAAGTTATCGTCAATGCCGGTTGCCAGTGCCAGTGCTTTTTCCATTTCCCGTTTGGTGGCAAATGAAGGTAAGCGCTCAGAAGTTTTGAGTGAAGTTGATGACCTTACAGGATTAATCTTTATAATCCCGATACGCAAGAGGTACTTGAAGTATGTTTTGAGAGAGGATAATTTACGGTTGACGCTCCTGGGAGAAACGCCTGATTCTATCAGTGAGGCCAGCCACGACCTGACCATTGCATGAACAACCTGAGTATCATCAGTTAACTCATAGTTGGTACTAAGATATTCTTCGAATTGCAGCAGATCACACTTGTAAGCACCGATAGTATGTGATGAGTAGCGTTTCTCGTAAAGCAGGTGGTCAAAGAAAGAGTCTCTTATCATGCAATAAACTAAAAGAAGAAAGTTATGCTTCTTAAGTAATAACGCATAAATTTAATGCATTATTACGAGAAAGCAAAACTTTCTTCCTTAAATCGCACTTAAAAAAAGAGGCTTATTGATCGGCAGCCTGCTGAAGTTGCTGAACGTAAATCGCGTGCAGTCTGGCCTCACGGTTTTTAACTGAAGGCTTGGTAAATTTCTGCCTTTCGCGAAGTTCTTTAACAACTCCTGTTTTTTCGAATTTCCTTTTTAATTTCTTTAAGGCCCTGTCGATGTTTTCGCCTTCTTTAACGGGTACGATAATCATGTTAAATACGCTCTCTTTCTTTTAGATGTGTAATTGAATTCAATTTACTTTAAAGGGTTGCAAAAGTACTAAACTTTTTTAAACCCGCCAAACTTTCCTTAAAAATATTTTTGGTGTTATTTGGCTTCATCCTTCAGATGCTCAGTAAAGTAGTCTTCTATCTTACTGAAAAGGTGAATACGGGTATTACCTCCGTATATGGAATGATTCCTGTTGGTATATAACATCATATCAAATTTCTTGTTCGCTTGTACCAGGCGTTCTGAAAGCTCAAGGGTATTCTGCACATGCACATTGTCATCGGCAGTACCGTGAATAAGCATCAGGTTGCCCTGCAACTTATCGGCAAAGAACAGTGGCGAGTTATCATCATACCCTTCTTTGTTATCCTGAGGCTTGCGCATAAACCGTTCAGTATATATATTATCATAGTAACGCCAGTTGGTCACCGGTGCCACGGCTACCCCGGTATTAAAAGTTTCTTCGCCTTTAACCATACACGAAGTTGAAATGAATCCACCATAGCTCCAGCCCCAGATACCAATTTTCCCTGCATCCACATACGGCAGCTTAGCCAGGTATTTCGCACTCTCTATCTGGTCAATAGTCTCATATTTCCCAAGCTGCAGGTATGTAACCTTCCTGAAGGCCTCCCCTCTTGCACCCGTGCCTCTCGGGTCAACGCATACTACAATAAATCCTTTCTGTGCCAGGTACTCATCAAAACCAAAGCTCCACTGGTCGAGTACTTCCTGTGAATTAGGGCCGCTGTACTGGTTCATTATTACAGGATACTTCGCTGCCTTATTGAAATCAGGAGGGTAAATGGCCCATGCATTCAGTTCAATACCTTCTCCGGTGGTTATCTTAAAGAATTCTTTGGTCCTGAACTTATATCCCTCCAGTTTATTAACCAGTTCTTCGTTGGTCTCCAGCTTCCTTAAGAGTTTACCATCAGCTTCATGTAAAGTATACTGCGGAGGTGTTATGGCTGACGAATAAGTATTAATAAAGTACCTGAAGGTTTTGCTGAATTGCGCATCATTGGTTCCTTTTTCAGGGATAAGCACTTTCATCATCCTCTGGTCAAACTCCCGGACCCGGTAGACATTTCGTACCAAGGGACTCTCTACAGCAGCCTGGTAATATATCAGCCCATTATCAGGGTCATAACCGTAAAACTTGGTTACATCCCATTCTCCGCGTGTAATTTGTTTGGTTTGTCCTGCTTTAAAATCACATTTATAAATATGGCTCCATCCGTCCTGTTCGCTTGTAATCAAAAAAGAATTCCCATCCGGCAGGAAGTGGATGTTATCAAAGTTACCTTCATCAATATAGTACTTGTTCTCTTCTGTATAGATAACCTTGTTGGCACCATTGACAGCATTAACTCCCAGTATTTCGAGCTTGTTCTGCAAACGGTTAAGCCTTAAAACTGCCAGCATTTCAGGGTCTTTGCTGAACATTATGCGCGGAATGTACTGGTCTTTCTCTGCACCGGTATTTACCCTTAAGGTGTTGCCCGATAAAACATCATATATCAGCACTGAAACAACGGAGTTATCCTCCCCTGCTTTCGGATACTTGAACTGTTCATTTGAAGGGTAAAGTGCATTTTCATCCATTGCCGGCTTGGCACCCTGGAACATGGTCATATTAAACATCTTCACACCCCGTTCATCAAATTTCATATAAGCAAGGCGCCTGCTGTCGGCCGACCAGCTGAAGGCTTTATTAAACTCAAACTCCTCCTCATAAACCCAGTCCGGAGCGCCGTTTATTATTTCATTCTGCTTTCCGTCGGTTGTTACCTGCGTTTCCTTCCCGTCTGCAAGGCTTACAATAAACAGGTTATTTTCCCTGACAAAAGCCACCTTTGATCCATCAGGGGAGAATGTTGCCAGTTGCTGTTTGCCGTTGGCCGATAATGGCCTGAATGTCTTATCCTTTATATTATAGATATAGTAATCTGCCTTGAACGAGCGCCTGTAGATCGGCTCATAACTTGTCTGGAGCAGCACCAGTGATTCATCGTCTGAGAATTCATAATCTATAATCCTTGTAAGTTCCTTTTTCCCTGCATCGCCGATATTTACAATCACACCGGCTTTTTCGCCTGTTTTATACGAGAATTTTTCAACAGATGAATAGTCGTCATTAAGGGCAGAGTAGTGCACTCCGTCATTCATCGACCTGATTTCATTAATACCCGATGAGCTGAAAAGCCGGGCTTTCATTAAGTCCTCAAGCGTGAATGATTTGTCCCCGTTCTGTGCACTAACGCTGAGATTAAACAGGAGAATTAAGCTTAGTAAAGCGGCAAGGTTTAACTTTTTCATAAAATTCTGTAAATGAAGGAGTGCAAAAATATTAAATTTAGTTATTATATTGTGGCCGAAGGCAAAAGACTAAGGCAAAAGGCAGAAGACTAAGGCAAAAGGCAAAAGAAAGAAGAAAGAAGTAGTGAGTAGTGAATAGTGAGTACAAACGCAAAACGCGAAACGCGAAACAGACGCTGAACCCCTCGATAAAAACTCGGGGGAGCCCCCTGAACGCTGAACCACTTTAGCCTTTAGCCTCGGTCCCGAGTAAACGAAGTGCATCGAGCGGTTAGCCTTAATTTACGGACTGCTTCTATGAACGTCCTGGCTCCCTCTCCTTGAGGAGAGGGCCGGGGTGAGGTGACAATGGTGGACTAAGAAAACGAAATCAAATGCAAAAAGCAATTTTAATTACAGGTGCCAATAAAGGCATCGGGTTTGAAATAGCCCGTCAATGCGGGAAAATTGGCTTTCATGTGATTATTTCAGGAAGGAATGCTGAGGCAATAAACGCTTCACTCGAAAAATTGAGAGACATGGGCATTCATGCTGATTCCCTGCTAATGGATGTCAGCAGTATGGAAAGCATTAAAAGTGCTGCTGAAACATTCAGCCAGATGAACTTAAAACTTGATGTGCTGGTAAACAATGCAGGCATCGGCCCAAAGGGCGACCATAGCATATTAACCGATACTCCTGAACTGATACAAACCATACTGGCAACCAACAGTTTCGGGCCTTTGTATGTAACCAGGGAGTTCCTTCCCTTTATAAACAGACCCGGCCGTATTATCATGATCTCAAGCAGCGGCGGTGTACTCAACGGTCCTGTGCCGGGGTGGTCGCCAGCCTATTGTGTATCCAAGACAATGCTCAATGCCTTCACAAAGCAAATTGCTTACGACCTTAAAGCCGATAAAATAGCAGTTAATGCTGTTTGTCCCGGCTGGGTGAAGACTGATATGGGTGGTTCGGGAGCAACCCGCAGAGTTGAGAAAGGAGCTGAAACTCCGGTGTGGCTTGCCACTGAAGCACCGCTTTCCCTGACAGGGAAATTTATAAAGGATAAAGAGGAGCAGAACTGGTAAATTTCTCCTGGCAGGGGTTTTAAGGACTTTAAGGACATTAAGGATTCAGGGACTCCGGGGACAATATAACATTTAAGTCCTTATAGTCCCCGGAGTCCTTAGAGCCCTTTAATCTCCTGCAAAATTCAGCACTCACATCTTATTTTTTCAGCTTTTCAATTTCAGCTTCCAGCTCTGATACTCTCTTTTTTGCTTCTGAAATCTGCTTATCAGCTGTGATCATATACAGGGTCAGCTCTTCAATTTTCTGGAGGAGCAGTTTGTTGATTTCACCAACAGATACCCCGTTTTCTTCAACTTCTTTGGCAGATGGTATATCCTTCAGGTGGCCGTGTTGCATGATGTGCTTCTCAACCTCGCTCAAAGACGGGAGCTTGTAATCCGGCTCAAAGACAAAGTCCGACCAACCTGATTCAACTATCAGCTCCTTTGTACGGATATTCCCGTTTACTGACAGCCTGAACTGGGACACCGGCATCGTTCCGATACCAACATTACCTGCACTGTAGAAATTTAAAGCCTGCCAGTTTACAGTCGGGAGGTTTGCATTTTCAACATTGTAAACTTCCGGCCCACCGGTTCCTGAACCTCCACCTGAGCCGCCTGAACCACCTGAACCTCCGCCTGACCCACCATCAGCGGGTGTAGTTACAACGATGGTGTTGCTTGCCTGGGAGGTGTTGCCTTCAGCATCATAGGCCTTTACGTAGAAACTATACTCAGTGGAAGCTAAAAGTCCTGACGCCTGGTAAGTAAGTCCTGACACCTGCCCTATATTGTTGTTATTCCTGAAAATCCTGTAACCGGCAACACCAATATTATCGGTTGAAGGCAGCCATGTGAGTGTGAGTGAAGAAGAAGTGACACCAGATGCACTTAGTCCCGCCGGTGCTGTAGGAGGCTCATTGTCAGGTTGCTGTTGTGCATATATCGTGATGGCATCTACGAAAACCTGCCTGTTGTCTGAACCGTTCTTTGTAGCAAAAACCTTAATAACCGGCTGTGAAGAAGAAGCTGTTACATTGAATACATATTCTTTCCATCCCTGGCCGGTGATATTTCTCTTCTGGAAATCAGAAAAGCCCTGCCATTCGTCGAATTCTGAATTACTGCTTTGTCCGCGCCGTGCCCAGATGGTGATAGTATAAGATGTTCCCGGAACCGCAGCAAAACTGTACTGTCCGTAAGTGCCTCCATCTTCCGATTTTATCCTGATGGCATACTGCCCATGATGCGGGTCATCATCTTTTGATTCTATTTCAGCAGGGCCTGTCCAGCCGGTAATTGTATTCTGCTCATTGTTTGTACTTGCAGCATTAGGACTTGTATAAAGATTTTGTGAAATAGCCTGGCTGACAAGCAGGAAAAATAAAGTCAATATAGTTAAGGGTTTCATAGAATGTAATTTAAGTGTACATTTGGTTAACAGTATCTAATAGTAATTAAAAAAGGATATACAAGTGTAACCACCTGTGTATCTGATTGTTCAGCCATGAATATTACACTGGGCACCTGGACACTTGAGGATGTTGACATCCTGGTACAGTATGCCAACAACAAAAAAATCGCCGACAGGCTGACAGATGCTTTCCCTTACCCCTACCGGATGGATGATGGCATCAGGTTTATTGAGAAGATTTCCCTCGACCATCCCCAAAGGGTATTTGCAATCATGGCCGACGGGGAGCTTGTAGGGTCAATCGGCATTTTTCCAAAGGAAGATGTTCACCGGAGGAATGCCGAAATAGGTTACTGGCTGGCAGAACCCTTCTGGGGAAAAGGCATTGTTGTGGAAGCAATCAAGCTCATTGTTGAATACGGAAGGCGGAATTTCGACATTAAGCGTATCTATGCAGTGCCTTTCAGCACAAACATTGCTTCACAAAGGGTGCTTGAAAAAGCCGGCTTTAAACTCGAAGCAAAGCTTGAGAAAGCACTATACAAAAACGGGGAGTATTTGGACGAACTGATTTATTCCATACTTCTTTGAAATGAAAGCTCAACAACCCTTCTGCCTTAATTCCTGGTGAGGTTGAAATCAATGGTAATAGTGGTTGTTTCCTTACTTACAGGATCATAAAATACTATGGTATCCTGTTCTGAAAGGGTTTTGTCAGTAGGCTTTCCCTGATAAGGGCCAAATACAGGATGTGCGAAGGCACTTACTTTCCTGGTATTCTCTATGTTCTTCCTTGGGATTCCGTCGCAGGTCCCTACAGCCTCCATATATCCTTTTTCAACAGCAGGATACATCCTTGTAGTGGCCTTTATCGTAATTGTATACGTATCATCAGGTAAAAAATCAAGTACTATCCTTGCATCCGCATGTACTTCTCCGTCAAGTTTGCTTTCCTCCGATAAGCCGCTGCTTGAATAATCCAGGCTCAGGGAAGAGTTTACAGAACGGCCTCCTTCCCTTTCACTTGCTGAACACTTATGGCAGCCATCTTCTTCAGTTACTGTATTCAACTCATGTATTGTGAAAGTAACGTCACCTTCAGCAAACTCTTTATCCTTTTTCTGAAGTTTCCATTCACTCTGTGTATCAGTCTTTTCTACCGTAGTTTTCTTATAAACATAATCCATCTTATTGCAGTACACTGAGTGCTCCACTGTGATGGTTGTATCTTTTTTACCTGTAACACTTAAACTAACCGGTCCTTCGTATGGGCATATCTCATATTTTGAAAGCTTCTCAGATATGCTTTTTGCCACATCCTTCATCAGTTGAACCACATCACCATTCTCAGGAATGTATATAGTTTCCCTCGAAAGCGGCTCCTTACCTTTCCACCTGTAACAACTTGCGGTGGCAAATATGCGCCCCATTCCCTGCTCAAGGTAAAGAATCATATAGTAATCGCAGGCCAGCTCCCTGCAATACGACATCATATCCGTCCCCATGGAGAGCTGCATCATTTTATCGTAAGCCAGCTTACCAATTATATCGCCCTTCGTAACGGTTTTGCAACATGAAAACTGGTCGTCAAGGTAGTACTCAACTATCCTTTCAAAGCCATCCCCGTAAACCTTTGTCAGTTCCCCGTTGTCCTGGCATTCAATATTGAACTGCGGATTTTTCTGTCCGAAACCCAGTACCGGGATGATCAACCATATGAGCAGCGTTAACTTCTTCATCATTCAATAATTGTGCAGCCGGGAAACATTTGCCTGAGTGTGGCTTTCTCCTCCTCTGTTATATTCGTATCCTGCAGGGCTATCTCACTCATTTTTTGTGCAGGGCTTAAAGCTGATACAATAGTTGACAGAGGATTCACGCTAACATATAATTTCCTGAGGTTGGGCAACCCTGCCATGGTTTCAGGCAACGAAGTTACCTGGTTGCCGATCAGCGATATCTCATTCAGTTTCCTGAAGTTGCCTATTGTTCCAGGGATGGATGTTACCATCGGCCCGAAGTTAAATACAAAAAGCTGTTCCAGCGGATAGCCGGAGGCTTTATCAAGTATATCCCCAAGGTCGACCGGTACAGGCTGTTCGCAGACGATCACCAGTGTGCGGATATTCCTGAAATTGGGCATCTGACTGATCACCGCATCAATGCCGGGCATCGACATGTTTAATGTCAGTATGGAAACATTATCGAGTAGTTCCGGGCTTTTTACCGAATGGTCACTATCCTCCTCATACTCCTTCTTAATAATCTCCCTCACCGGTCTAGCCAGGTCGAGGTCAGCATTTTCACCCTGCCGTATTGAACCCCATATTTCATCCCATAACTGGAGCTTAAGGTCAACAGCCTCTTCAGTAGTTTGCCCTTCAGCAGGTACACCAACACTGTCTTTCGGCACAGCCTTTGTCATCATAAGCTGCCTGGCCAGTTTAGAAATCTCCTGGTTGGCTTTTGCAGCAGCTTCTTTATCTTTCCAGTTAGTCGACTGCCTTATCTGGGTCATTTGTTTCTTAATGGATTCAGGATCCTGCGGCCGGGCAGGAAGGCTGAATGCACAAAGAAAGGCTATGAGAAGGAAAAATGACTTACTCTCCATCACCTCCGCTGAGTGTTTGAAATTGTGACATCAGGTAGTACTTATCCATCGACAGCATCCTGTACATATACCTGTCAATAGATTCAAGCGCCATTGTACCGGGTGTTTCCTGCATTTTGATCCCGGCCTGCTTCTCGTTCATTTTTTCAGTTATTACCTGAAGCCTTTTCCATGCAGGTATTGAGCTTACAACGTACCTGCGGTAATCGGTAAGGATCTCATTATAGCGGCTTGAAAATTTATTACAGTATGCCATACTTTTGGACTTCATCGATGCCAGTATTGCTTCCATCTCGGGACCCTGTCCGTAATCAACCCCCATCATACTGTATAATTTAGCCTGCAACGAATCCAATTCCCTCAGTGTTTTCTTCCCAGTGGTATCGTCATCCAGCTCTTTAAACATCTTCCCGAACTTTGATTCTATAGCAAAGAGGCTGTCGGTAAGATTCTTCTGGGTGTTAGCCAGTTCATACATCGACATACTGTGCATCTGCTCTCTTTTTGCTTTTTCCGGGTCGATTGATTGCTCAGCCATCTTCTGTGTAGAATATCCCTGCGCCCATGCAGTCATACCGGTAGTATCATCTTTGAATGATTCAATCTCCTCCATCGAAATACCGGCACTGTTCATCATCATTTTGTTGGCCATCTCACGTGTAATTCTTTCCTCCTCAGCTTCACTAAGGTTTTCTGAATTCTTCAGTTTATTGATGTCAGCCTGCGATAATCCATACTGGTCTGCAATATGTGCCTCTGCCTGTTTCCTGTACTCCTCTTCCTTTTTATCCTGGTCTTTCTTCCTGTACCGGATCTCCTCTTTAACCCTGTCGCTGAACTCACGGATATCACTCATCACTTTATCCTTATCTTTGATCTTTAATCCGCAAATACTTTCGGGACCGGGAATTTCCGGAACAAAAGATTCAACAGACTGCTGGCTGAAAACTGATGAGGCCAGCAAGAAACCTGTGATCATCAAAGTTATCTTTTTCATGGCTGCCTGACTTTAGGTTACAACTTTATGAACTCCACCCTCCTGTTCAGGGCTTTATTTGAAGGCGTATCGTTGGCGGCAACAGGCTGTGTTTCACCCAGGCCATCCGTTTCCATACGCGAGGCATCAATACCGAAATCTTTGGAAAGCGAATTTTTTACTGCCTGGCTGCGGCGTTTTGAAAGATCGAGGTTGGCGGCATCTGCACCGTCAGAATCGGTATGACCTGTAATCTTAACCTTTACATCCGGATTTTCTGTTAGTACATCAGCTATACTCTTTAAAGTACCATACGATTCAGGCTTTACAATGTCCTTACCTGAGTCGAAGTATATGCCATACGTTACCAGTTTGCCTTCGGTAAGCAGTTTGCTCCTCATATCAGGGGCGCCAACCGCAATCCTTATATTGGAGATCATCGGTGTACCGTTCTCAAAGCGTATCATGTTATACTTTATTCCTTTGGTAAAAGCCCTTGGCAGGTCGTACACCTTCTGTTCATTCAGGTACAGCCGCACCCGCTCCTTCTGCACCCACATCGATACTCGTTGTACTTTATCAGCCGGAAATTTAAGTCCGTCCTTCATGCCGCTCATATCAGGGATTGACTCATCCTTGAACCATGTTTTGTAGTATATCTTCGACTCATAGTCGAACGAAAACCTTATGCCATTTTCGCCGGGAATTGCCAGTCCGTAGCTCAGGTCTTTAGGTTTTGTGGTGCTGATTACGCCGAACTGGAATTTTGAACTACCGCCCTGCACCTTCTGTGGTATCACATCAAATTCAATGGTGTAATTCTCGGGCAGGTCAATGGGGTCATAGGTACTTACAGCGCACCTGTCGGAAGTTATCTTCAGCCATTTCCCGGGATACAGGTTGGTGGTCATTACCTCTGCAGAGCCATTGGTATTCCACACTGCCGGAAAATCACCCACGTTATCCTGGCTGAAATCGTCAAAGAAAACCACCCTCTCGCCGGGCACAAAATCATACTTTGAATAAGCTTCAAAGGCAGGAGTGGCTTCGCTAACTGCCTTGCTGTCATTGGCAGGCTTATTCTGGTCGGCCGGCTTTGCACTTTTCTGGTCTTTATTATCAGTAGCCGGCTTATCTTTATTTTCCTCTTTTCCGTCGCCCTTAATCCCATCTTCAATGGCATCAAGGCCCTTGTCGATCCCCTGGTCAATCCGGGTATTGGCCCTGTTAACTACTTTCCGTTCAATCCGTTTACCGACATTGATTTGTGCATTCGCCGTGGTGAAGGCAATTAACAGCACAAAAACTGCAATTAAATAACTTTTAAGTTTCATAAGGCAGGATTTTTTGAGGTTGCACTAAACTGAAGTAAATATACGAAAATTTGAGATTTGAGATATAATTTGAGATTTTGATGAGATTTGTGATTTGAGATTTGAGATTTGAGATTTGAGTTTTGAGATTGCCAGATGATTGCAATTAAAGGAACTATAAGGACTCTAAGGACTTCAAGGACAATGTGTGCGTATAAACACCTGGTCCCCGGGGTCCCTGGGGTCCTTAGAGTCCTTTAAAAATGGCACTTTGGTAAAAAAGAAAAAGACTCTTCTGAAAAGAGTCTTTTTTCTGTGGGATGTACTGGACTCGAACCAGTGACCCCCGCCCTGTCAAGGCGATGCTCTGAACCAACTGAGCTAACATCCCATGAGGGGGCAAAGATAATAAATTAATTTAGCAGTCAGCAGTCAGCAGTCAGCAGATTATCACCTCACCCCGGCCCTCTCCTCAAGGAGAGGGAGACAGGACTTATAGTAAGCAGTCCGTAAAAAAGGCTAAAGGCTAAAGGCTAAAGGCAGCTAAAGGCTAAAGTTCAGGGTTCAGCGTTTGTTTCGCGTTTTGGGTTTTGCGTTTGTACTTGTCAGTGCCTGAAATACGTTGACCAAAATGGACAATGTTATGACAAAAGTATCCAATTTTGAAACAGATCTTCGGAGCCGTATTAACCGATCTTTTAGTGAAGATTTTAAAAGAAATAAAAT
>Ga0209066_10000182_pt1 | contig 95497 bp, 93 predicted proteins | sample All_14_2_FD_187198 | JGI IMG/M metagenome (GOLD analysis project Ga0209066, IMG submission 187198) | Freshwater microbial communities in response to fracking from Pennsylvania, USA - Allegheny Zone_MetaG_DW_15 (SPAdes) (version 2) ...
TCGGCAACGCCCTGTTCATCTCCACTGCTTTGGCGACGATCGTCGGGGCGGCCATAGGTGGGAGCGGCGCGGCGATCGTCCTCTACGAGGCCGCCCTGGGCTTGGGTATCGCGATCGGGCCGCTCCTCGGTGGCCTTCTCGGTGAGGTGAGCTGGCGCGGGCCGTTCTTCGGGGTGGTGGTGCTCATGGCGATCGCCTTCATCGCGGTCGCCGTGCTCGTTCGCGGGACCGGCGAGCGGCGAACCCCCATCCCCCTGTCGGCACCGATACGGGCGCTACGCACCCCCGCCCTTGCCGTGCTTGCTGCCGCCGCCCTGTTCTACAACATCGGGTTCTTCATCCTGTTGGCCTTCTCGCCGTTCCCTCTCGGCTTCGGAGCGATGGGGATCGGGCTGACCTTCTTTGGCTGGGGCGTGGCACTGGCGATCACGAGCGTCTGGGTCGCGCCGGCGCTCGCGCGACGGATGCCTCGCACAGCGATCATGCAGACCGTGCTGGCACTGCTTGCCGTCGACCTGCTGGTCGCCGGGCTGCTGGTCGAGTCGGCGGCGGCTCTGGTCACCTGCATCGTCGTCGGCGGGCTTCTACTCGGCGTCATGAACACGGTGCTCACGGAGTCGGTCATGGAAGCGACGGACCACCCGCGGGCCGTCGCGTCGTCGGCGTACTCTGCGGTCCGTTTCCTCGGTGGTGCGGCCGCTCCCCCGCTGGCCGCCCTGCTGTGGCACGCGTTCTCGGCGAGTGTGCCGTACTACGTCGCCGCCGTCGCGGTGCTGCTATCGGGGCTGATCATCCTGCTCGGGCGAGGGGCCCTTACCCGCATCGACGGTCACGTCGCCGACGCGCAGGAGGAAGGTGCGGCAGTGCTCATCGGAGACGCCGGCTGAGGCATCCTGCGGTTAGGTGCGCCCGCAGACAGAAATGCGGCCCGGGGAGAAAACTCTCACCCGGGCCGCCCTCTTCGCGGTTACCCGAATACCGCGAAGGTGTTGCTCTGGTAACGAACCTACCCTTGGCGCGCGCTATGCGAACGCTATGTGAGAGCACTCTCACGCGAGGCGGACGGATGCGTCTTTCGCATCGCGGAAGGAATACGCGACAGTGATGGCAATGTGGTGCACCCCCAGGGACTTGAACCCTGAACCCACTGATTAAGAGTCAGTTGCTCTGCCGATTGAGCTAGAGGTGCGGAGGTTTGCGACGGGCAGATTGCACGGCGAACCGAGGGTCAACTCTAGCATCACGATTACGTCACCGGGAAATCGCGCGAGTCGCCGCCGCCTATCCTTGATCCTGTGATCCCCTCCCCCGCGATGAACAGCTTCGACGCACCGTTCGACGGCGATCTTTCGGCAGAGCTCGACCTCGCGCTGCGACTCGCGGATGCCGCTGACGCCGTGTCGATGGCCCGCTTCGACGCGGCTGATCTCGACATCCGTGTCAAGCCTGATGCCACGCACGTGACGGAGGCCGACCTTGCCACCGAGCGGGCCATCCGCGACATCCTCGAGGCCGAACGCCCCTCAGACGGGATCTTCGGCGAGGAATTCGGGTCGTCGGGCGATGCGGCGCGGCAATGGATCATCGATCCGATCGACGGGACAGCCAACTACCTCAAGGGCATCCCCATGTGGGCGACTCTCATCGCCCTCGTGATCGACGGCGTTCCCCGCGTCGGCGTCGTGAGCCAGCCCGCGATCGGGCGCCGCTGGTGGGGCGCCACCGGACTCGGCGCGTGGACGGCGACGCCATCGGGCGAGGCGACTCGGCTGCAGGTCTCCGACGTCGACGCCCTTGACCGGGCGAGTGTCAGCTTTCAGAGCATCGGGCAGTGGGACGAGGTAGGCCGCGTCGATGACCTCATCCGCCTGACCCGCGCCGTATGGCGTGATCGCGGATACGGCGACGCCTGGCCTTACATGCTGCTGGCCGAGGGCCGCCTCGAGATGGTCGCCGAGTTCGGTGTGAAGGAGTACGACATCGCTCCCTACGTCCCGATCCTGCAAGAGGCCGGCGGCCGGTTCACGGCTGTCGACGGAACCCACACGCTGAGTGATCGATCCGGGATCGCCACGAACGGCATCCTGCACGACGCCTTTATCGACCTGCTGCGTGGCGACGAGGCGGCGTCATGATAACCCGAGCACCGCGCGCGGCGCTGCTGGCACCGATCCTGCTGGTGGCACTGGTCCTTGCTGCATGCTCGACAACCCCCACTCCGGAGCCCACGTCGGCAACCACCGAATCCGCCCCGCCCGCAGGGCCGATCGAGACCCCGGATGCCTCCCCCAGCTCAACAGCAGAGGCATCAGCACCGACGTGCGACACGCTCATCTCCTCCTCGCTCGTCGACGAACTCACCAGCTACGGGTGGACCTCACGCGCCGACGATTTCCTCGTCGGCGCGACGGTCGTCGAGGGAGGCCTGCAGTGCACGTGGGCGGACTTCGACGGGCCGGCGACGGACAACCTGCTGCTCTTCGGGTGGGCACCGATCGCCAGCAGCGAGGCAACGCGCCTGCAGACCGAACTCATCGGTCAAGGCTGGCTGCGCGAGGACGGCGCCCAAGGCACGTACATCACGACAGACCCGCAATACGCCGTCGCGGTCGATGAGGACGGGTACGGCATGACCTACCTGTTCGGCGACGGATGGGTGACTGTGGCACTGACCAAGCAAGGCCTCGTGCTGATCGAACGACCCGACGCGTGAGTTCGCTCCGGTTGAGGCGCGCGCCGTTCCGATAAAGTCAGAGCACTGTCGCCTGACCCGAACGGACGGCATCGATGCCCGGACTGTCCCGCCGCCACTTCCTTACCGGCGTTGCAGCGCTCGCTGCCGCCACCGGACTGAACGTCGACGTGCTCGGACGCGGTCTTGCGGCGCGCGCGCAGACCGCCGCACAGACCGCTGCCGGCATCCCGACGACCCTGCAGCAGACGATTCTGCAGGGCAGCGTCATCCAGGGGTCCTACCGGGGACTGGTGACCGGGCCGGGCGAGCCATACATCCCTCGTCTCGACATCCTGCGCGCCGAACCCTCGAGCGCGCGCACGACGGCACGACGCTCGCTGCTGTACCTCGGGCACCTCTCTGACCTCCACGTCATCGACGCGCAGTCCCCCGGCCGCATCGAGCCGATGATCGTGCAAGACCACTCGGCGTGGGGCTCGGCCTTCCACCCGCAAGACCCCCTGAGCCCGCATGCGACAGCCGCAATGGTGCAGGCTTTCTCGGATGCCCGGTACAGCCCTCTCACGGGCGCGCCGATGAGCGCCGCGATCGTCACCGGCGACTCCGCCGACATGCACTCGCACATGGAGCTGCGGTGGTACATCGATCTCATGGACGGCCTGAGCGTCGATCCCGCCTACGCGAGCTCGAGCTACCAGGGTGTGCAGGCCTGGGCCGAAGCCACGTGGGCATACCGTCCCGGCGACCCGAGCGGCGGAGCCTTCGGCGACTACGGCTTCCCGCAGCTTCCGGATCTGCTCTCGCAGGCGATCGCGAAGCCCGTTGACTCCGTGGGCCTGCCCGCCCCCTGGTACGCCGTGTACGGAAACCACGACACCCTGCTGCTCGGCACGTTCAACCTCAGCCCGCAGCTTCACGCCCTGGCGATCGGCGCACAGAAGTCGTACGCGCTCGAGGGCACCGCGGGAATGGCACTCGGCGGGTGGGCGGCTGCGACCGGCATCCTGCAACAGGCAGTCGATGCGCTGGGGCTCGCATGGGGCCGGCCCGGCTTCAAAGAGGTCGCCGCTAGCCCCGATCGCTACCTGTTCGAACAGCGCGACTTCATGGCCGAGCACTTCAACACCCAGCCGACTCCCGGACCCGTCGGGCACGGCTTCACCCAGCACAACCTCGACTCGGGCGAGACCTGGTGGTCGGCCGACCTGTCACCCAACGTCCGCGGCTTCGGCCTCGACACCTGCAACCAGGTCGCGGGGCCCGACGGCGGTGTTCCCGAGGTGCAGTTCCGCTGGCTCGAGGCGCAACTGCAGCAGGCGCAGGCCGAGAACAAGCTCGCGCTCATCTTCAGCCACCACAACAGCCTCACCCTCGAGAACAAGGCGCAGCGCTTCGATGACCCGCAGAAGCTCTATGGCGCCGAGGAGTTCGTGGCGATGCTGCTGAAGTACCCCGTCGTGATCGGGTGGCTCAATGGCCACACCCATCTGAATCAGATCCTCGCGCACTCGGACGGCGAGCGCGGCTTCTGGGAGATCACGACGGCATCCTGCATCGACTTCCCGCAGCAGCAGCAGGTGGTCGAGATCGTCGACAACCGCGACGGCACCCTCTCGCTGTTCACGACGGTGCTCGATCACGCCTCACCGGCCGTGCCCGGATCCAGCGGCAGCGTCGCCGACCTCGCCTCTCGCTCGCGCGAATTCGCCTCCAACGACTGGGCCGAGAGTCCGATGATGCGTCGTGGCTCACCGCTGGATCGCAACACCGAGCTGCTCCTGAAGGCTCCGTTCGATCTCTCGCGAATCACGGATGCTGCGCTCGAGAAGCAGCACCTGACCGAGAACGCACGGATCCTCGCGTATGAGACGGAGCGTGGACTGTGAAGCGGCGACTGATCGCGGCATCCGTGCTGGCGGCGAGCATGGTGGCGGTGGCGGGATGCTCGCAGGTCGAGGCACTGGCTCCCGTCGGCGGCAACCACATGACCGAGATCCGGTACGCCGCTATCGACATCCTGCTCGCGAAGAACATCGACGTGCTGGTCGCGCCGGTGTGTGAGCAGGACGGTGAGGCGGTGTCGTGCACGGGTGAGACCGCGGACGGCCAGGCAATCACCGTCACCTCCCCCGCCGATGCAACCGACACCGTCACGGTGACGGTTGGCGACGAGACGATCTACAGCGGCAAGTACTGGGACATCCTGGATGACGCGGTGCGAGGTGACCTATGAGCACCTGGATGCTGCTCGGACGCACCTGGCGGGTATGGGTGCCAGTGACCCTACTGAACACCGCGGTGCAGGCGCTGCTCGTGGTGCCGTTCGTGACGCCCGCGGCATCCGTCGTCTTCGTGCTGCTCGCGCTCGCTTCGCTTGCCGGTGTCGTGGCCAGCGTCGCGCTGGTTGCTGCGTGGTTCCGGTCGGCGCTCGGCGGCGGCGGGCGGTGGCCGAGCTGGGGCGAATGGCTTGCGGTGCTGCTGCTGCTCACGGTCGCCGTCTCGGCGAGCGCTCTGGTCGCCGCATGGCTCGTGATTCCCGCGCTCGTGGTCGCCGCCATCCTGCTGCCTGCCGTCTTCGGGGTTCCGCAGCGCACCGCCTGGGGCTTCGGCTTGTTCGCCCGGTCACCGCTGCGCGGCATCCTGCTCATGCTCATGACGCTCGCCCTCGTGGCGCTGCTGTGGTTCGCAGCGCTCATGTTCGGCTTCTTCGTCACCGGCTGGGTGGGCGCGGCGCTCACCTGGCTGGTCTTCGGCCTGGTCGGCGCGTTCATCCTCGCGACGTGGTTCGCCACGCCGCGCCGCGACCGCGCGTGATTAGCCGCTAACGGATGCCTGCATCGGCGTGATCGAGAGATCGACCGACCCGAATGGGAAGGGGAAGACAAATCCCCACTCGCCGTCGGGGCTCCAGTCGCGAATGGGCAGAAGTCCGAACCAGACGAGCGAGACGACCAGCGATACCGCGGCGATAGCGAGGATGACAAGTGTCGCGCGGTCGAGAATCCGCAGCGCCGCCGGAACCGTCTGCGCTCGTCGGATCACGAGAGTGAGCGCGACGATGAAGGTGAGCACAACGGCGATGATCACCACCGGGCCCGGCTCCAGCGCCAGCGAGATGCACTGCGGCGCCACGTCAGTCGGATCGCCATTCGCGTCGATGTAGCCGCCGTCTGCGCCGACTCCGCCGACGCATGCGCCAGCGCTGCCTCGCGTGAAGGTCATGTACGCAAGGAGAGCGAGGGCCGCCACCGTCGCGACACGACGGATGGCAGCGACGATCTCAACACCGGGGAGCACCGAGTTTCCGGCGACGGATGCCTGGGTGTCGGTATCCACGTCAGTCATCGCCCCACCGTAACCCGGTTGACCCGGGGCGCCGCAAGACACGGAAGAATCGAATCGTGAGTTCGTCGCTGTTCGCGCCACCCCGATTCTCCGACCTTGCTGCTGCGGCGGCGGGCGAGAAGCCCCTGACCTGGCGGCAGCGTCGGGCTCGGTTCCGGCAGATCTGGGGTCTGGCTCGGCGCCACGGCCTTCTCCCGTTCCGCAAGCTCGACTTCAGCTACGACCCCGCGACTGCCGATCTTCGTGCACGCCAGGCACGGGGCCTGCGCGAAGCGCTCGAAGAAGCAGGTGGCGGCTTCATCAAGGCCGGGCAGCTCCTCTCGACACGCGACGACATCCTGCCGACCGAATGGGTTCGCGAGCTCTCGCGCCTGCAGAAGGAAGTCAACCCCGCTCCGGCCGCGCAGATCGAAGAACTCCTTGAGCGCGAACTCGGCGAGCGCCGCAGCCGCTTCGCGACCTTCGATGTGGAGCCGCTGGCTGCGGCATCCATCGCCCAGGTGCACCGGGCCACGCTGGATGACGGCACGGTTGTGGCCGTGAAGGTGCAGCGTCCCGGCATCCGCGCCCTGCTGGACTGTGACATCGACATCATGCTGCGCCTGGCCGGCTGGGCGACCCGCCGCCTCAAGCAGGCCCGCCAGTTCGGCGCGCTCGACATCGCCAAGCAGTACGCCCAAGACCTGCGCAATCAGGCCGATTTCGCGCGCGAGGCGAGTAACCTCGAGAGTCTCGCCCAGTCGGCGCGGTCGGCGCGCGACGAGGTACGCATCCCGCGGTTCTTCCCCGACCTCTCCACCGATCGCGTGCTCACGATGGAGTTCATCGACGGCGAGACGATCACGGCGCTGCGGCGCGAGGGGCAGACCGACGAGATCGAGGATGCCCTGCGCACCGTTCTGCGCAGCTTCTTGCGCCAGCTCGTGATCGACGGCGTCTTTCATGCCGACCTGCATCCGGGCAACGTCATCATCGACCCCGACGGCACGCCGGCACTCATCGACTTCGGCTCGGTCGGGCGCCTCGACCGGGATCTGCGCCAGACAGTGCAAGACCTTGCGATCGCGTTCCTGCAGGGCGACACCCGACGCGTTGCGGATGCCGCGCTGGCGATCATGCCGCTGGCAAACCCCGCCGATGAACCGGGATTCCGGCGCGCACTCGCGGAGTTCGTCACCCACGATCTCGGCAGCGGCTCCCGCGTCACCCTGCGCACGATCGACAACGCGAGCGACCTCTTCACCCGGTACGGCACCGCACTTCCACCCGACCTCGTGGCTGCGGGTCGTGCCTTCGCGATCCTCGAGGGGACCCTCCGCACCGCGGCACCGACGATGGATGTCATCGGCGAGTCGCGTGATGCCGCGCAGGCGCTCATCCTGTCGCAGTTGCGCCCGCGGGCTCTGGCCGGGGCGATCGGGCGCTCCGCGCTCGGCGCGTTCCCGCGCTTACGGCGGCTTCCCGATCGGATCGAGACCATCGTCGGTGATCTTGCCGACGGCAAACTCACCGTGAAGATCCGCCTCTTCGCCGACGATCGGGATCGCCGCGTCGTCACGGGCGTCATCCGTCGCGTCTCGACCGTGATCCTCGGCGGGATGCTGACTGTCGCATCGTTCGTGATGTTCGTGCTCCCGCCGTTCGAGGGAGGATCGCTCTCCCCGGTCGCAGCCGGGGTCGCGTTGGCGCTCGGGGCTGCCGCGTCGTTTGTGACGGCGGCGGTCGACGCACTGCTGGGGCGCCGCCCCTGACATCCTGCTGCCCGTGAGCACCCGGACGGTGGAGAATCAGGGCATGGAACGCTTCGACACTGTTGTCATCGGCGCCGGGATTTCGGGGCTCACCGCTGCGCGACTGCTCGCCGCCGCGGGCCGCACCGCCGTCATCCTCGAAGCCAGGGACCGGGTGGGCGGTCGCTTGCAGACCGATCGCACGGGCGGTGAGGTGACTGATCTCGGCGCATCCTGGATCCACGGCATCACGGACAGCCCCGTCGCTGCGGCAGCCGAGGGGTTCGGGATGCGCACGGTCGAGTTCACGGTCGGCGGCTACCAACCCGACAGTCGGCCGATCGCCTACTACGGCCCGGACGGCATGCGACTCTCGGATGCAAAGGCCCGCGCCTTCGCGGACGACATCCACACCGTCGATGCGGCGTTGCTCGCGGTGATCGCGGGATCCGCACCCGAGGCCTCGTACCGCGACGTCACCGAACAGGCGCTCGCGGACCAGGGATGGGATGCCGAACGGACGCAGCGCGTGCGCGAGTACCTCGAGCACCGGGCTGAAGAGCAGTACGGCGCCTGGATCGAAGATCTCGCCGCCCACGGTCTCGACGACGACGCGATCGAGGGAGATGAAGTCGTGTTTCCGGACGGCTACGACGTGCTCGCGACGCGGCTGGCCGACGGACTCGACATCCGTCTCGAGCATGTCGTCACGAGCGTCGAGTGGTCGGATGACGGCGTCGTCGTCTCGACATCGCAGGGCTCGTTCGTGGGTGGCACCGCCGTGGTCACTGTCGCTGTGGGGGTCTTGCAGTCGGACGAGTTCGTCATCCGTCCCCCGCTTCCCGAGCCCGTCGCGGGCGCACTCTCGCGCCTGACGATGAACGCGTTCGAGAAGGTTTTTCTGCGGTTCCCGACGAAGTTCTGGGGTGAGGGCGTGTATGCCATCCGTCAGCAGGGACCCGAAAGCCGGGCGTGGCACTCCTGGTACGACCTGACGGCGCTCCACGGAACGCCGACGCTCCTGACGTTCGCTGCCGGCCCCACGGCCCGCGAGGTCGCCGGGTGGGATGCCGAGCGCGTCGTCGCCGACATCCTCGCGCAGCTGCGCCGGCTCTATGGCGACCGTGTCGTCGAACCCACGAGCGTTGCGATCACGTCCTGGCACGACGACCCGTTCACCCGCGGCTCGTACGCGTACATGACGCTCGGTTCGACGACCGCCGACCACGACGACCTCGCGACGCCGATCGGCGGCGTGCTGCACCTGGCCGGTGAGGCGACCTGGACCGACGACCCCGCAACAGTTCCCGCAGCGATGTTCTCGGGCCACCGCGCCGCGGAGCGGATCGTGGACCACGACATCCCGATCGAGACTCTCTGGCGCTGACGCTCACGCAACAGTTGGCGTGTGGACGCATCGGCCTCGCACGCGAGGGGTCGCAACACGCCGCAGCGACGCGGGCATGAACGGCGTGTTGCGACCCCTCGGGCACAAGCTCAGGACTCGGGGTCGTACTGGAACTCACGCACTTCCTGCGGGCAGCGGCACGCCACCGCGATCTTCGCCGCCCACTCGTATGCTTCGGCGGCCGTCGGCACCTCGATGATCGTGTATCCGCCGAACATGTCACCGGTGCTCGGATACGTGCCCTCGGTCACGACTCCCTCGCCGTCGACGGTCACGGGCGCGACGCTCTCATTGATACCACCGCCAAAGACGTACACTCCTGCCGCCTTCGCGTCGCGAATCACCGCATGCGCAGCTTCCCCCACGGCTTCCCACTCGTCGTCAGGCACCACCATGGCCGAGCTTGGGAACGAGATCATGAACTTCGTCATAGGGGCAGTGTGACACCGGGTGCGGTCTTGATCCAGCCCCTTCGCCGCGGTGTGCGCCCCTCAGGCTCCCGGCTCGGCGCCTGTCGCGACGGGGCGGCCTCGCGTGTTGGACCACTGGCTCCATGAGCCGGGATAGACCGAGACCTCCACGCCTGCCACCGCTCCGGCGAGCGCCGTGTGCGCGGCGGTCAGGCCCGAGCCGCAATAGGCAGCGGCGGGGGTGAGGTCGCTCACGCCGGCACCCTCGAACGCGGCCCGGATTGCCGCGGCCGATGCGAAGTTCGATCCCTCGAGCACCGCATCGGCGGGCAGGTTCACCGCGCCGGGGATGTGCCCGGCAACGGGATCGAACGGCTCGGATTCACCGCGGTAACGCTCGGGTGCACGCGCGTCGAGCAGCACCCCGCGCTGCGGCCAGGCTGCAGCCTCATCGATTGAGATGCCCTCATCCATGCCGTCGAACACGATCGATCCCGGTTCGGGTGACACGTCGCCCGTCTCGAGCGAGAGTTCGGCCGCCCGCCACGCCGACAGGCCGCCGTCGAGAACGCGGATGTCTCTGACGCCGGCGCCCCGAAGCAGCCACCAGGCTCGCGCCGCAGAGACAGAGCGGTAATCGTCGTAGACGACCACGGCGTCACCCGCGTGCAGCCCCCAGCGGCGGGCGGCATCCTGCAGCGTCGCGCGCGATGGCAGCGGGTGCCGACCCTCAGACGGCGCACCGTGCGTCGCAAGTTCGGTGTCCATGTCGACATACACCGCACCCGGAAGGTGCCCAGCACGGTAGTCGTCCCGACCGTCCGGCTTGTCGAGGCGGTAGCGCACGTCGAGAAGCCGGATGCCGCTTCCGGCCTCGAGCAGATCGTGAAGTTCCTGGGCCGAGATGAGCGGAGAGCCGGGCATAACAGCATCCTCGCACGCGCGGGAAATACGAAGAGCCTGCCCGACCGGCGCAACCGCGCGGGTCCGGGAGGCTCCCTCCGACAGTGTGACAGCGGCTTCGGCATCCATCTTCTGTGTGCCGTTGTGGAGATGGGGGGAATCGAACCCCCGTCCATCGCTGGGTCATCGCGCCTTCTCCGGGCGCATTCTGTGAAAGCGTTCTGCTCGGCTCCGACCTTTGTCACAGACACCTAAGTCGACAAGCCCAGCCTGGGAGAAGTCCCGCGTGACGTCCAGGCGCCGTCACGCAGCAAGATCCCCTAGATGACGCTAGGAACCGTAGCGGGATCGCCTACGGGCTAACGGACTCGGGCTCGCTGCTTAGGCAGCGAGGGCGAAGTCAGACTGCTTCTTATTGGCAGTTATTTGTTTGCAGGGGGCGTTTACGAGATAACCCCGCATCCTCGGCCCGCTTCTCGCGAATTCGCAGACGATGTCGAAACCGATCATCCCCGTGAGTCCTTCTTGCGAAGGGCCGCTGTCACACTGTGGAGTTTCGAAGGTTCAGGATGCGAGAGCACCCGAGCTCTACAGGATACAACGGATGCCGCATCCTACGCATTCCCGGCGCTCAGTCGCACGACGTAGAGTCACACTCATGCGCGATGTCATCATCACCGTCCGCGGCGACCACCAGACCCGGGTTGCTCCCGAAGAGGCCGTGGCGCGGCTCACGATCCGGACCGAAGGCGGCGAACGAACCGACGTCATGGGCAGAGCGACGGATGCCGCGAGCATGCTTCGCGCCGCGCTCACGGCCCGACAAGACGCGGGCGAGATCCGCGAGTGGTCCACCGGCCGGCTCGCCGTGCGGTCCGAGCGCCCGTGGAACTCCGAGGGCAAGCAGCTCCCTCTCGTGCACCACGCGTCGCTGGACGTGTCGGCGACGTTCGCCAACCTCGACGCGCTCTCGGGATGGCTCGGTGAGATCGCCGAGCTCGACGCGATCCAGGTCGATGGGGTGCAGTGGATGCTCACCGACGCGACCCGCGCGGCTGTCGAAGCGGATGTCGCAGCCCAGGCGGTCCGGATCGCGATGACCCGCGCGACCGCCTACGCTGCGGCCCTCGGACTCGCTGAAGTCACCGCCGTCGAGGTGGCCGACGTGGGCCTGCTCGGAGGCGGAGCCGCGGGTGCAGCACCCGGCCCGTCTCCCCGAACGATGATGGCGGCAAGCTCGATGGACGCGGGCGCCCCTCTGGAACTGCAGCCCGCCGAGATCGTGGTCAGCGCGGCCGTCGAGGCACGCTTCAGCGCCCACTGACGGACGCCGGCTACTCCCCCAGGCGGTTCTTGGTGCGCATGGCGCGTTCGGCCTCGCGCTTGTCCTGGCGCTCGCGCAGCGTCTGACGCTTGTCGTACTCGGCCTTACCCTTGGCCACCGCGATCTCGACCTTGGCGCGCCCGTCCGAGAAGTAGAGCTTCATCGGGATGAGGGTGTATCCGCCCGCCGAGACGGCATGGCTGAGCTTGATGATCTCGTCCTTGTGCAGCAACAGCTTGCGTACACGCTTAGCAGAGTGGTTCGTCCAATGCCCCTGCGAGTACTCGGGGATATGAACCGAATCCAGGAACGCCTGACCGCCATCGATGTAGGCGTATCCGTCGCTCAGGTTCGCACGTCCCTGGCGCAGCGACTTCACCTCGGTGCCGGTGAGCACCAAGCCTGCCTCGTACGTCTTCTCGATGGAGTACTCGTGGCGCGCACGACGATTGGTCGCGATGACTTTCTCTCCGCGTTCGCGTGGCATGGCACCTCCTTTCGACGCAGCCCACCAGTGTACCAAGCGCTGGCTGCGCGGCAGTCGGCGGGTCAGGCCGGCCCGTTGCCGAACTGGATCGCCAACAGTGCGAGGAAGAACCACAGCAGGTAGCCGACAACGCCGGCGAAGATCGTCACGGCAGCAACCGTGTAGCCCCAGCCGATCTGCCGGGCGCGCAGGAGGCGACGGATGACAAGCACGGCGAACACCGTCGTCGCGAGCACCGGAAGCCCGAACACTGCTACCGAGATCAGCGGGCCACCGAGATTTGCCGCAGCGGCCACCGCGAACAGCAGCAGAGGGCCGAGCCCGAGGATGATGCCCGCAATCCCCCAAGCCGGCGCGGACCCCACCGGCTGTGGTGCTCGCGGATCCTGCGCCATCGCTGTTCTCCTCGCTCCCGCCGACTAGGCCCGAAGCCAGCGCCGGATCGCGAAGCCCGCCGAGAACGCGGCGAGCACGATGCCGATCCCGATGAGGACGGGAATGACCACCAGCACATCGGCGGTATCGACCCAGGTCGCCACGAACGGGATGCGTGAACGCAGGTAGTCCTGCACACCGAACTGCACTCCGGCTACGACGGCGACGCTCGCCAGTACCGAGCCGATGAGCGCAGCGAACACACCCTCGAGGATGAAGGGCGTTTGGATGAACCGATTGGATGCTCCGACGAGCCGCATGATGCCGAGTTCGCGTCTTCGCGCATACGCCGACAAGCGGATCGTCGTCGAGATGAGCAACACTGCCGCGATGAGCATGAGCCCCGCGATCCCGACGGCGACGTATGTCGCGACGGTCAGCGCAGAGAACAACGGCTCGAGGTATTGCAGCTGGTCCTTGACCTCATCCACCCCGTCCGATCCCGAGAACGCCTCGGAGATCACTGCTGACTTGGTCGGGTCTGCGAGCGTGATTCGGAACTGCGCACCGATCTGGTCGGCGGTGAGGATGCCGTTGTACTCCTCTCCGAGCAGATCGATCGCATCCTGGTAGGCCTGCTCGGCGCTATCGAACTGCAGGTCACTGATCAGTGGAGCAAGCGAATCCGAATCGAGTTTGGCTCGGACGCCGTCGATCTGCTCCTGCGTCGCGACTCCGTTTGCGCAGGTGGGAACCTGCGACAGGGAGCTGCACATGTAGATCTGCACCTGGGCGCGATCGGCCCAGAAGGTGCGCATCGTGCCGATCTGCAGCTGCATGAGCATCGCAGCGCCGACGAAGGTCAGAGAGACAAAGGTCACCAAGACGACGGAGATCACCATCGACGCATTGCGGCGCAGGCCGCTCAGCGCCTCACCGAAGACGAGCCCGGCCCTCATGAGGTGGGCCCGACTTCATCATCGCCGTGCTCGCCGGCCAACCCCAGCCGCTCTGCCAGCCCCAGCTCTTCGACCTCGACTTCGGGGATGTCGATGACAGGCACAGGCTGCGTCGTGGGTCGCGGAGCGGCTGCGGACTGCGCCGCGGAGACCTGCCATTCGGGCGGCACCGACGGTGCATTCGGCGCGGATGCGGGTCGCTCTTCGGGTGACGGTGCCGGAGCCGCCTCCACCGGAACCTCAGCGACAGCCGGGGCCGGCACATCGGGGTCGACGGGAGCGGGTCGCACCTCAGCGAGGGCGGAGGCCACAGACGCCGTCGATGGGTCGTCAGCGATGTCGACTGCCGCGGCGACGGCGATCTCGGCATCTGTCACTGTCGGCTCGATGCCGACCTCACGCTGCAGTTCGAGGACCGCGGTGAGCGCAGCAGCCGCAGCCGCACCGCGCACTTGCTCGGGCTGAAGCCGCGGCAGACCCGACGTGTCGCCGTAGCCACCGTGGCGCTCGTCACGCATCATCTGGCCGCCGCGCAGCTCGATAACGCGCCGCTTCATCTGATCGACGAAGCCCGCCTCGTGGGTTGCCATCACGATGGTGGTGCCGCCGGCGTTGATCCGCGCGAGCAACTGCATGATGTCGATGGATGTCGCAGGGTCAAGGTTCCCGGTGGGCTCATCGGCCAGCAGCACCTGAGGGCGGTTCACCAGCGCGCGGGCGATCGCGACGCGCTGCTGCTCACCACCCGAGAGTTCGTGCGGCATCCGCTTCTGCTTGTCGGCGAGTCCGACCAGGGCGAGCGCCTCGGGAACCGCCTGCCTGATGAACCCGCGCGAGGAGCCGATGACCTGCAGTGTGAACGCGACGTTCTGAAAGACCGTCTTGTTCGGCAGCAGCCGGAAGTCTTGGAAGACGGCGCCGACGTGGCGGCGGAAGTAGGGCACCTTGCGGTTGGCGAGGGTGCGCAGGTCGCGCCCGAGCACGAGGACGTTGCCAGAGGTGGCGATGTCCTCTCGCAAAATGAGGCGCAGACAGGATGACTTACCCGACCCCGACGCACCCACGAGGAACACGAACTCGCCGCGGAGCACTTCGAAGCTCACCTGGTCGAGGGCGGGTTTCGCGGTGCCCCGGTATCGCTTGGTGACGTTCTCGAACCGGATCATGGCGATCTGAGCCTAAGCGCGCAGGTGATCACCGCCGGGTGCGACACCCGTGGCGGCGCAGTCTTCATCGAGAACGTTCAGGCTCCCCGCCGTCGACGCGGGAGCGAAGCGTCAGTCGTCGTCATCCTTGCGCTTGCGCCACCGGATGCCTGCGGCAATGAACCCGTCGAGGTCGCCGTCGAACACGACAGCAGGGTTTCCGACCTCGTGACCGGTGCGCAGGTCCTTGACCAGCTGTTGGCCGTACAGGAAGTAGGAACGCATCTGGTCGCCCCAGCTGGCGGTGATGGTGCCTGCCAGTTCCTTCTTCTTGGCCGCTTCTTCTTCACGCTTGAGTAGCAGCAGCCGGGTCTGCAGAACGCGCATGGCGGCGGCGCGGTTCTGGATCTGGCTCTTCTCGTTCTGCATCGACACCACGATCCCGGTGGGGATGTGGGTGATGCGAACGGCGGAGTCTGTCGTGTTGACCGACTGGCCGCCGGGACCGGACGAGCGGAAGACATCGACGCGAATGTCCCCTTCGGGGATGTCGACCTCGACCGCCTCTTCCATGACCGGGATCACCTCGACAGCCGCGAACGAGGTCTGCCGCTTGTCGGCAGCACCGAACGGGCTGATCCGCGCAAGGCGGTGGGTTCCGGCCTCGACCGAGAGCGTGCCGTACGCGTAGGGGGCGTCGATCTCGAACGTCGCCGACTTGATGCCGGCACCCTCGGCGTAGGAGGTGTCCATGACCTTCACGGGGTACTTGTGCCGCTCGGCCCACCGCAGGTACATGCGCATGAGCATCTCGGCGAAATCGGTGGCATCGTCGCCCCCGGCGCCCGAGCGGATCGTCACGACCGCGGACCGATCGTCGTACTCCCCGTCGAGCAGGGTCTGCACCTCGAGGTCGCCGATGACCTTCTCGAGCTCGACAAGCTCACGTCGCGCCTCGGCCGCCGACTCCTCGTCTTCCATCTCGTTGGCAAGTTCGACGAGCACTTCGAGGTCATCGAGCCGCTGGGCGACGGCGGTGATGCGAGACATCTCAGCCTGTCGGTGACTCAAGGCGCTCGTGACCTTCTGCGCCTGCTCGGGGTCGTCCCAGAGGTCCGGCGCGCCAGCCTCGTCACTCAGCCGCGCGATCTCTGCGGCGAGCGCATCGACGTCGACGACGGACTGGATGTCGTTGAAAGTGGAGCGCAGGGCCTGGATGTCGGCGGATAGATCGAGTTCGAGCATGACAGTCCAGACTAACGTGGAACCGATGTCCGATCCTCCCGCCCCGATCCGCGCGCGGGATGTGCTGTGGCGATTCGGACCGATGGTCTACCTCCCGACGGTGCTCTTCGCTCTGGGTGAGGGCGCCGTCATCCCCCTCATTCCCGTGATCGCGGCGCAGTTGGGTGCCGATGTCGCAGGAGCAGCGCTCGTGGCCTCGGCCCTCGTGGTGGGCCAACTCGCGGGGAACCTCCCTGCCGGCTGGGCCGTCGCGCGTTTCGGTGAACGCATCACGATGGCGGTTGCCGGCACACTCGCCCTGCTCGGGGTGGCAGGCATGATCGTGGCTCCCGTGCTCGGCGTGCTCGCAGCATCCGTGCTGCTCATCGGGGTGTGCGCCGCTGCCTTCGGACTGGCCCGGCACTCGTTCATGACCACGCGCGTACCGCTATCGTTCCGTTCCCGCGGGATGTCGCTGCTGGGCGGCACATTCCGGCTGGGCATGTTCGTGGGTCCCTTCGTCGCGGCTGCGCTTCTTGCCGCCTTCGGTGACGAACACGCTGCTATCTGGTTCTTCGGGGTGTGCCTGCTGGCCACCGTGCTGCTCGTCGTCTTCGGGGCGGACCCCGAACAGCTGTTCTCGGCGGTCGAGACGGATGCCGAATCGGATGCGGCTGCGGAGAAGACCCGAGAAGAACTCGATGAAGAGGACACGGGCGAGGCGATCACCGGCAGCATCCGGGTTCCGGGGAGCCGCGAGAGCGTCTTCGCCGTCGCCTGGCGCTACCGGGCCGTCCTGTCACGGCTCGGGGTTGCTGCGGCGTCGCTGGCTGCGGTGCGATCTGCCCGTCAGGTGGTTCTGCCACTGTGGGGCGTGTCGATCGGGCTCGACGCGCAGACCATTGCGCTCGTCGTCGGCGTCTCGGGCGCGATCGATTTCGCCCTCTTCTATGCGAGCGGCCAGGTCATGGACCGCTTCGGACGGCTGTGGGCAGCCCTTCCCGCGATGCTGCTGATGGGCCTCGGATTCCTCGCACTCGCCTTCACGCACGACTTCGACTCGTCGGCGATGTGGTTCGCGATGTTCGCCGCGGTCCTGGGGGTCGGCAATGGGCTGTCCAGCGGCATCCTGCTCACCCTCGGCGCCGACGTCGCCCCGCGCACGGACCCCGCCCCGTTCCTCGGGTCGTGGCGCATGTTCACCGACGCCGGTGGGGCCGCAGCACCGCTGCTCGTCTCGGGGATCGCGGCGGTCTCGACCCTGTCGGTGGCAACCGGCGCGGTCGGTGTACTCGGGCTCCTGGGCGCGGCCGCCTTCGTGCGCTGGGTTCCCCGCTTCGTGCCGCGGTCGGGTCGCGCGGGCTGAGCAGGTCAGTCGGTGACGATCGGGATGCCGGTCGCAGCTGACGCGTCGCTGACGCCGCCGGCATCGGTGACATCCGTGAAGCCGAGGTCCGTCATGATCGAGACGGCCTGTGCCGACCGGTTTCCGGTGCGGCAGTAGACGATGTAGGTGCCGTCGAGGGGCTGCTCGGCAATTTGCTGCTCGAACGAACCCGACTGCAGGTTGACGTTGATCGCACCTTCGAGGTGCCCCTCGGCATACTCGTCGGGCGTCCGCACGTCGATGATGACAGCGCCCTCGGGAACCTCGACCGATGGCGTCGCCGAGCAGGCCGCGAGACTCGTCGCGAGAACGACGGCGGCCAGTGCGGCCAAGGCAAGACGGATGCGGCGCATGAGGGGTCCTTTCTGAGCAGAGCAGGCAGTTCCCGACACGAACAGTACGGAATCCACCCGAGGGGTATACCCCCTAGGGTATGATACAGATCATGGCAACCCGTGAGATCACCCTCGAGACGATCGAGACGACCATCAATGACTCCGGCATCGTGCTGCTCGACTTCTGGGCAGCGTGGTGCGGGCCGTGCCGCATGTTCGGTCCCGTCTTTGAGAAATCGTCGGAAGAGCACCCCGACATCGTCTTCGGGAAGGTCGATACCGAAGCTCAGCAGCAGCTCGCGGCGGGCTTCCGCATCACCTCGATCCCGACGCTCATGGCCTTCCGCGACGGCATCCTCGTCTTCTCGCAGCCGGGCGCGCTGCCCGCTCCCCAGCTCGAGCAGGTGATCACCGCGGTCGAAGGCCTCGATATGGATGACGTGCGTCGCCAGATCGCGCAGCAGAACGCGACCCAGGACGCCACGAGCACCCCGTGAGCCTGCTCCGGGTCTGCACGATCACGCGCGGCGAGCGCATCGCACGGTGGGCGGCGGCCGTCTTTGTCGCAGTCATCGCCGGGAGCGCGGCGACCACGGGTGTCTGGGCTCTGGCTGTTCCCGCGTTGCTTGGCTCACTCGCCCTCGTGGCGATGGCGATCACCGGATGGTGCCCCGGGATTGCTTCAACCGAGTCAGCGGAAGACGGTCCGAACGCCTGGGATGTTCCCGAGGCGCGTCAACGCATCGACCTCGATTGAGGTCTGCCAGCGAAGACTCAGACCGCGCTCAGGGCTCGCGTCGGTGCGCGCAGCACATCCTCGAGAGCGTCGAGCAGTGCCTCAGGCTTGAGGAGTTGCATCTCGTGCCGGCTGAGGAACTCCCGCACATCCCAGCCATAGGCCTTGAGTCGCTCGAGGTAGCGGCTCCGAAGAAGGCGGGACTTCGTCGCCTTCACGATCGTTGACGGCACAGGAGGCGGCGCGGGTTCGACGCGGTGGGCATCCAGCTCCTGCACGACCGACAGCGCCATGAAGCGATCCCAGCGGCGGGTGCTCGCCCGCAGCCGGCGACGCAGCGGCGCCGGCACGGCCGGGTCAACGACCGAGAGCATGCGCGCCACAACAGGACCCGCCATCCGGTAGGTCAGCAGGCGACGACCAGCAACCCCCGCGTCGACGTCGAGTGCCGGGTCGAGGTAGATCGCCCGGTGCGGCTTCAGCCGCTCGGCGGCGTCGGCAAGGGCTCGCCCACCGAGCGAGTGCCCGATCGCAAGGTCGAGGTCTGTCGGCAGGGTCTCGACGAGATCGTCAGTGAAATCCCGGAGGCGATAGTGCTCCGACCGGGGGCTGGAGCCGTGACCACGCAGATCGACGGCGAGCACTCGCATCCCGTGTCTCCGGGAGAGTCGCTCAGCGAAATCCTGCCAGAGCAGGCCCGATCCGCTGATGCCGTGAACGATGGCGGCGGTACGGTCGCCGCTGCCGAACTCGTGTACTGCCAAACGCACTCTTCGACGGTACGACCGGCAGTTATGAAGAGGCTCGGAGACCACCCGTGAGAATGCTGGGCATTCGAGCCTCGACGAGCGATGAACGGCACTGTCGGCGAACGTGCTCGCCTCGATAGGATCGGGCGCGGCGAAGGGACCGGCATGACCGAGCAGACCAGACCACAATCCACGCAGGCCACACCGGCGCGGGCATCCGATACCACCGCGTGGTGGACCCTCGATTCGGACGCCATCGTCCGCAGTCTCGGGACGGATGCCGCGTCCGGCCTGACCTCGGCTGATGCAGCCCGACGCCTGGCAACGGGCGGCCCGAACACGATCCCCGCTCCCCCGGCGCCGAGCGCTTGGACGATTGCCCTGCGGATGCTCGCCGACCCCATGAACCTCATGCTGGTCGCGGTGGTCGTGGTGAGCCTCATCATCGCCCAGTTCGCCGTGGCGTTCATCGTCGCTGCCCTCATCGTGCTGAACGTCGTGCTCGGCACCCGGCAAGAGCTTGCCGCCCGCGCGAGCGTCGACGGGCTCTCGAAGCTGCAGATCCCGCACGTGAAGGTCGTGCGAGACGGATCGCTGCGCGAGGTGCCCGCTCCCGAGATCGTGCCCGGCGACCTCGTGCAGCTCGAGGCCGGCGATCTCGTGCCGGCCGATGGCCGCATCCTGCGCTCCGCGAACCTGCAAACCCAGGAAGCAGCACTGACCGGCGAAAGCGCGCCCGTTGATAAGGATGTCGCGACAATCGACGGCCACGACGTTGCTCTCGGCGACCGCGCCAACATGCTGTGGCAGAACACCACTGTCACGCGCGGTACCGCCGCAATGGTCGTCACCGGAACCGGGATGTCGACCCAGATGGGCCAGATCGCGGCGATGCTCACCGCCGTCGCGCCTTCCAAGTCGCCGCTGCAGCGCGAGCTCGACGGCCTGACGAAGGTGCTCGGGTTCGTCGCGTGGGGTGCCGTCGCGATCATGATCATCCTGGGGCTCCTGCGCGGCGAGACGATCGCGACGGTGCTACTCGTCGGCATCGCGATGGCTGTCTCGGCGATCCCGTCGGCCCTCCCGACCTTCGTGCAGGGGATGCTCGCGTACGGTGCCCGGCAACTGGCCGAACACCGCGCTGTCGTGAAGAACCTCAGCGACGTCGAGACGCTCGGTGCGACATCCGCGATCAACTCCGACAAGACCGGAACACTGACCCTCAACCAGATGACCGCCACCAAGCTCTACGCGCTCGGGCAGTGGTTCACCGTCGAGGGCGAGGGCTACCGCAAGACCGGGGCCCTCCGTCATGCGGCCGGCAAAGATGTGCCCGACTTCACGCCGCTCGCCTACGGCCTGTGCCTGAACTCCGACGCGACGGTTTCGGATGCCGGGGTCGTCGTGGGCGACCCGACCGAGGCTGCTCTCGTGGTCTTGGCCGCGAAGCTCGGCGTGGATGCCGAAGAGAGCCGCCGCGCCTACCCTCGCGAAGCCGAGGTGCCATTCGACTCGGCGTACAAGTTCATGGTGACCTTCCACCACGCGCCGCTGCAGGGAACCGAGACGTTCCTGGCGACGATGAAGGGCGGGCCGGATGTCGTGATCGATCGCTGCTCGCACGTCGTCACCGCCGAGGGCGTCGTCCCCATCGCGGACGCGAAAGACAGCATCCTGGAGGCTAACGCCGAGCTCAGCCGCAATGGCCTGCGGGTCCTGGCGATCGCCGTGCGAGACCTCGCCGGTAAGGAGGCGGCAGCCAAGGCCGACCCGATGTCGCTTGCCGAGGAGTTCACCTTCGTCGCTCTCGTCGGCATCATCGATCCGCTGCGCCCCGAGGCGATCGAGGCGGTCCGCATCGCGGGCGAGGCAGGCATCGAGGTGCGGATGATCACCGGCGACCACGCCGTGACAGCAGCCGCAATCGGGCGAGAGCTGGGCCTCGGCCCCGGCGCGATCAGCGGCCCCGAGCTGCGGGCGCTCAGCGACGAAGAACTCACCGCGCGCCTGCCCGAGCTCCACGTGTTCGGCCGCGTCACCCCCGAAGACAAGCTGCGGATCGCCCGCCTCATGCAAGAGCGCGGCGATGTCGTCGCGATGACCGGGGATGCCGTCAACGACGCCGCGGCCCTCAAGCAAGCCGATATCGGTGTCGCGATGGGTTCGGGAAGCGAGGTGACCAAGCAGGCCGGCAAGATGATCCTCACCGACGACAACTTCGGCACGCTCGTCGAGGCGATCCGGCTCGGTCGCACGATCTACGACAAGATCGTCAGCTACATCCGCTACCAGATGGCGGGCCTGTTCTCGCTCGTGCTGCTGTTCCTGGTCTCGAGCATCTTCGACATCAACAACGGCACCCCGATCACACCACTGATGGTGCTGTTCCTGAGCTTTTTCATCACCTTCTTCCCCGTGCTCGTCATCACGCTCGACCCGAGCCCGGCAGGACTCATGTCGCAGCCGCCACGGAACACGAAGATTCCGTTGGCCAACCCCCGCTCGATCGGCCAGTGGCTGCTGTACGGCGTCGCGATCTTCGGCGCCGCGCTTGCCGCAATGCTGCTCTCGCCGGGAACCCCGAGTCAGACCGAGCCGTCGGTCCCCGTCACGATGACCTTCGTCGTGCTGAGCCTGGGCATGGTCCTCGCCGGGTTCGCGATGCGCCGCGATCCCGCATCCGGTCTTGCCGCCCCGATCAGCAACGCCCTGAAGTGGATGTGGATCCCGATCGTGCTGACAGTCCTCTCGGTCGAACTCGACTTCATGAACGCGCTGCTCATGACGACGCCGCTGGATGCCGCGCAATGGTGGCTCGCGATCGGCCTCGCCCTGATTCCCCCGATCGTCGTCGAGGTCGACAAGCTGATCCGCCGGTCGCTGGCCCGGGGGCACGCAACATGAGTGGACTGGTGCCTTACCTGCACTTCGACGGCACCGCCCGCGAAGCGCTCACGTTCTACCAGTCCGTGTTCGGCGGCGAACTCGAGCTGTACACGTACGGGGAGTTCTCGCGTACCGACGGACCGAAGGAAGCGATCGCCCACGGAGCCCTCTCAGGGCTCGTGACCCTGTTCGCCGCGGACGCCGCACCCGGCGAAGAGTCCGTCGCGATGGCCGGTGTCGAGTTCTCGCTTCTCGGCACCGCCTCGGCCGAAGAGCTGACCGCATGGTTCGGCGCTCTAGCTGTGATGCCCAGGGAGGTTGTTGAGTCTGCTGATGGGTGCGGCGCCGATTGCGGAGTGTCGCCTGTGGTGATTGTAGAAGTGGATCCAGCCCGGCAGCGCGTTTCGGCGCTCGGTTTCTGACGGGTAGAAGCGGGCGTAGGCCCAACCGTCGGCGAGGGTCCGGTGGAATCTCTCGATCTTTCCGTTCGTCTGCGGCCGGTAGGGGCGAGTGTGCTTTGGGTGGATGTCGAGTTGCGCGCAGGCGTCGCGCCAGGCGTGGGACTTGTATGCCGAGCCGTTGTCGGACAGGACTCGCTCGACCGTGACGTTGCGGTCTTTGAACCAGGCGACGGCGCGGCGGAGCACTCCGATCGCGGTGTCAGCCTTCTCGTCGGCGCAGATCTCGACGTAGGCGACGCGGGAGTAGTCGTCGACGACGGTGTGGAGGAACGCGGTGCCCAACAGTGGGCCACGCCATTTTGAGCGTGGCGCGCCGGTGCGTTCGACGGTCGCGGACCGGTTCCGATCGCCTTGCTGTTTACCGACGTAGCGCCAGCCGCCGCCATCGGGGATGTTGCCGAACTTGGTGACATCGACGTGGATGAGCGATCCGGGGTGGTCGTGCTCGTAGCGGCGGATCGGTTCCCCGGTGACTCGGTCGATGCGGCTCAGCCGGTTGATGCGGCAGCGAGTGAGCACCGCGTGGACGGTCGAGGCCGGGACGCCCAGCTCACCGGCGATTTGCACCGGACCGAGCCGGCGGCGCCACCGCAGTCGGACGATCTGACGGACGAGCTCGGGCGGTGTCTTGGACGGCATCGTGTGCGGGCGGCTGGACCGGTCGATCATCCCGGCCGGCCCTTCGGTGCGATACCGGGTCGCCCATTTGCGTGCGGTGATCGGCGAGACCATGAACATCTTCGCCGCGACGGTGACCGGCCAGCGCTCGTCGACGATGAGTCTGGCCAGCCGTAACCGAGCGCGTGGGGTGAGTGCAGCGTTAGCGTGGGACACGAAGGCCTCCTGTTGCGTGAAGCGGTTCCTTAGACAGCTCCACTTCACAACGGGAGGCCTTCCCGTGTCAGCAGATCAGGAGTGATTCACGAAGCAACGTCCCTGGGCATCACATCTAGCCGACGGCGGCGAGATCGTGGATGCGTTGCAGCAGCGCCCGTGGGGCGACTACGACGGCATGGTCCGCGACCGGTACGGCATCCGCTGGCTCATCGGTTTCCAGGGCTGAACGCGGTCCGCAGCGTCGTCATAGCGCTGGCGACGAGTTCGTCATCCGTGAGCCGCGCGTTTCGCTCCGCTGCAGCGCCGCCGGCGAATCCGAGCAGGACGGGCAGCCCGAAGGCCTTGTAGCCGTTGACCCAGAACGGCCATGCGCCCGGACTCTCGGGGTCGACGATGTTGATGACGTCGACGTCGGGGTCCCAGAAGACCTCGTCGAACGCGAGCCACAGTTTGTCGAGCAGACCCATCCCGAGGGCCGAGATTGCGGCGGTCTTCTCGTCGGGAAGCGGTGGGTCGAAGGCGATGGCGCCGGCCTGGAGAACGCCGAGGGGTACCGTCACGATGGCGACCGCGCCGGCGAGAGTCTGGCCGTCGGCCCCGGTGATGGTGACCCCGGCGGCATCCTGTGTGATGCGGGTCACCGGCCAGTCGGTACGGATGTCGAGACCGGCGGCCGCACTGGAGACCAGAGCCCCATAGCCGTCGCTCAGCAGGGCGTCACCACCGCGCTGCTCATCGCCTTCGTCGAGCGCCGCGATGGCGAGGCGATCGGGGTCTGCTCCGTACTCCCCTGCGATTTCGACGGCAACCGCCCACGTCTGCCCCGCGGTGAGGGTGGTGGGAAGCAGATCGGACAACGGGTGCGCCTCAGGATCGTCCGCGTCGGATGCCTCCCAGGCGATCTCTTCCATCCACTCGAGGGCCGCCTCGTCAGCGCCGATCTGGTCGTCGTAGTCGAACGGGATCAGGTCGGTTCCGGCATCCGCTGCCAGCGCAGTCATCGGGTTTCCGGCGGCGCCGTGGATCCAGGAGGCGCCGAGGTCGGCGACCCCGCCCGCGAACGGAACCGTGTGAGCGCGTCCGCCGATCCTGTCGCGACCCTCGACGATCGTGACCTCTCGTCCGGCGGCGACCAGCGCCCGGGCGGCGGCGAGCCCGGCGAACCCCGCACCGACGACGACGACCGGCCCCGTCGTGGTCGCGACCGCGGCGGCAGCCAGGTCACCGGACTGCCAGGCGCCGGTCGTCGTCGCGGGCGCGCTGATCGAGGTCGCCTCACCGGCGAAGAAGAGACGCCCCGCCGGAGCGGCGAGCACCTCACGGGCACTCGAGCCGAGGTCGCTCGGTGCGAGGTACGAGTACGAACCGAGGGCGAACGGATCTGCCGACCAGGACGTCCGCAGGAACGACATCGGCCGATCCGGTACTCGCGAACGGATGCCCGAGCCGGCATCGCGTGGCGCGCATGCCGCGAGCGCAGCGGAAACGCCAAGAGCGAGGCTTCCGAGCATCAGTGAGCGGCGGGACACATCCACGGTCGAACGCTACCGCGCGGCATCCGTCTTGAGGGGGATCCATTCGCCGCGCGACGGACGTACTCTCGGCTCATGTCGGATGTGTTCGGGTGGCTCACGATCGCTGCCCTCGCGCTCGCGCCCGTGAGCTTCGCGATCGGCGGCGCAATCGCGTGGCGGCAGGGCCGAGCGCTGCAGTCGTCGTCCAGCTCGGGAGGAACCTTCGGGATGGACGAGCTCTTCTACCCGTCAGCCCAGAACGCACGGTTGGCGTGGGAGCAGGAGCAGATCATCCCTGCGCCCGCGCCAACTCCCGACAAGGGGCCCGGAGTCATCGGAGCCGACGGCCGGATCGTCATCGAGGTGAACGACTCGGAGTGAGTCAGCCTGTTCTGCCCTCGGCGCCGCCCGTCACCGCAGGGCGTTGCGGCTGGTGGCGGTGGCCTGGAGCGAGACGCCGTCGGGCACGAAGAGACTGAAGACTGGCGGATGCCACTGCCCCGCAACCGTCACCCGAGCCGACACACCATCGGGAGTGGATGCCGAGACCAGACTCGCGTCGGCATCCGACTGCGCCAGCAGCGCACTCGCCTGAGCGTACACATCGCCCGAGGAGAGCTCGGCGCGCGGCGAGCCACCCGCGATCGTGAGCGTGAATCCGTCAGCGCCGGCAAGGGCAGCAGCGTCGGCGACGCTGTCGAGCCGCTTCTGCGCGAGGTACAAACTCGTCGCGTCGACCGTCACCAGGATCAGCACGAGCGCGAGCATCGCGTATCCCAGTACGAGCGGCAGGATGCTGCCCTCCTCGTCACCCGCGGCGGGCACCGACGCGCGGAGCCGCCTCAGTAGCGCCCTCATCCCCCACTCCAGAACCGGGACATCCGCTGCACCGCACTGGCCTCGACCGGAACGCTCGCGATCTGATCGAGCCCGAGCACCGGTGGCGCGAGCGGCAACGAGACGCGCGTCGCAACCAAAACCCGCACCGTCGCCCCCGCTGTCGGGCAGGATGCCGACGCCGGAACACACGAAATCGACAGGGACGTGGCGGAGGCGTCCAGGTCATACTCCGCCATCACTGCCGACAGCACCTCGGAGGCGCTGGAGCCGGCCGATGCCGCATCCGACGACAGCGAGATCGCCCGCGCGACGTGGCGGGCTGCGGCTTCGGCGCCGAGCGCCTGATGCTGAATCTGACCGAGCGCGACGACGACATAGATGAGCGGCACGAGCATGAGGAGTCCAACCGTGAGGAACTCGAGCGACGCAGAGCCGTCGTCCTCGCGCAGCATCCGAGTCAGTCGTGAACGCAACCGGTCAGCGGTCGAACGACTCCAGCGGAGCATGGGCTGTCACCTCCGTCTGCAGGCCGCTGGGCCACAGACCGACGAGCGGGATGCCGGTGCGCACCGTGACTTCAACGACAGGCTGACCGTCGATCATGACCTCGCGCGTGCCGACATCCGTTCCATACTCGGCTCCGATCGCCCGGGTGATCACCTCGCGTGTGCGATCGACGGCTGAGCCGGTAGCGGTGTCGGCGAGTGCGCCGTAATACGCCCCCTCGACCGCCGCGTCGTGCACCACGTTTCTGACGTAGGTCGCGATGCCGAGCTGAATCACGCCCAGCGTGAGGGCCGTGAGCAGGGCGGCGACCATGACGAACTCGACCGGAGCCGAGCCCCGGTCATCGCCCCAGAAGCCGCGATCCGACACAGCCAGCCGCCTCAGAAGCCCGACACGCCGGAGATCGCCTGCTCGAACAGGCCCGACAGCGCGGGACCCGCGAGCGCCCAAATCAACACGACCAGCCCTGCGGTCATGAGTGTGATCAGCACCCACCCGGGTACGTCACCACGGTCTTCACGCAGCGCGGCTGCAACGCCGCCATCCTCCAGATCGGTCCCCGCACGCGGCGCGAACGCTTCACGCAGGCGGTCCAGCATCCGTCTCATCATCATCTCCTTCAGTTCGGTCTTCTCAGCAGGTGGGCACTCATCCGAGGTCGAGCATCACGACGCCGGGGAAGATCGCGAAAAGCACACTGACCGGCAGGATCAGGAAAACGAGCGGGACGAGCATCGCAATCTCTTTGCGACCGGCCTGCTCAATGAGTTCCCGCTGCTCCCCCGAGCGCGCATCGGCTGCGTGGGCGTGGAGCACATCAGCGAGTGGTGTGCCGCGGTCGATGGCGGCGACGAGTTGATCGATCGCGCGCGACAGTGCCGGGGTGTCTTCTCGGCGAGCGAACGCGAGCAAGGCATCCGTCAAGGCCGATCCCGTGCCGACCTCCACGACAACCTCACGGATGCCGGCGGCAAGCTCCCCGATCCCCCGACTGCCGACGCGCCGCAGCGCATCGAGCAGCCCCTCGCCCGCAGACAGGCAGAGTGCCAGGAACTCCAGGACGACCGGTAGCTCTTCGTGCAGTCGCCGGGCACGGGCGCGCTCCCCGGCGCGGCGCACGGATTGCTCGCCGACCGCGGCAGCGGTGGCACCGACCAGGGGCAGCGCCAGTAGGCCTGGATGCGGACCCTGCGTCAGCGCAACAGCTGTCGCCAGCGCCGCTCCCACTCCCGCTCCGAGCAGCGCCCAGACAAGTGCGCGCGAACGCTGCCACGAGGAACGGATGCTCGACAGCCGCTGGGCGGCGGCCTCCCACGCCGGCGCAGCCGATCCGAGAACGGGTACGGTGATGGCGCTGAACGCGCGGCCGGGGTCCCCGTCCGTGACATCGCGCAGATAGGGAGCAAGGCGCGCCGTCAACCCACGGGCCCGCCAGCGTGGCGACGCCGAGAAGACGAGGAGGAGGCCCCCAGCGAGCGCGCCACCGAAGACCACGGCAAGGGCGACATCCGTCGGGTTCACGCGAACCACCTCCGCGGCTCAGCGAGCCTTCCCACACGGAGCATGAGCCGGAACGCGATAACAGTCACGACTGCGCCGCCGAGGATCAGCGCGATCCCCTGCGGCGAGCCATACGCGGCAGCAGCCTCGGGACGAAGCGCGAGAAGCCCGAGAATCACCCACGGAGCGACGGCACCGAGAACCGCAGCAGCCCGAATCCACGACTGCCGCGCCTCGACCTCGGCGCGCAGTGTCGCATCAGCGCGAACCGCCGCACCGAGTGCGCGCAGTGTCGGCACGAGCTCCGTACCGCCGACCTCGCGCGCCATACGCAAGGTTTCGACGATCCGGTCGGCGATCGGATCAGCAAGCCGAGTCTTCAGACCGGCGAGCGCGGCATCCAAGTGCCCGGACGCCGAGACGTCGCGGGCGAACCTGACGAAGTCGGGCCGAAGTCGCTCGGGACCCGAAACGGCAAGGCTCGCGACCGCGTCAGCGAGCGACATCCCGGCCCGAACCGACGACACGAGAAGGTCACAGACATCGGGCCAGAGTCCGCGGCGCTCTTTGGCGCGTCGACGAGCCCGAGACTGCAACCACGCGATCGGGGCGTACGCGCCGACCAGCCCCGCGAGAAGCCACAGGGGCAGCGTGGGAAAGATGAGCCACGCGAGGGCTGCGGCGACCACCCCGACAAGAGTAGAAGTGGCCAGAACGTTGCGAGCACTCGCCCGCTCCGCGAAGCCTGCCTCGCCGATCAGCCGGGTCAGCGCCGAGGGGGCCGTGGGGGAAGCGGTGCCGCGTCCCGCCGGCCACAGCCACGGCGACATGATGAGCAGCACTCCTGTGCCGAGCATCACGCCTACGAGCAGGATCATCGGTCCCTGCTCCGCATCAGTGGTTGCCGTTCCCGTCGTGCCGCGGGTCGGGTCTGGATGACGCCATCCTCGATTCCCGTGGGCTCGACGATCTCGGTCACCCGTCGCCGGCCGGTCGCGTCCCGCTGGCAGTGGACGACAAGATCGACGGATGCCGCAACCGCCGGCACTACGAAGCCGCTGTCGATGTTGCGGCCCGCCAGGAGCGGAAGGGAGCAGAGCTTGCGGAGTGCGTCGGATGCGGAGTTGGCGTGGATCGTCGCGGCGCCGGGCACGCCGGTGTTCAGCGCGAGCACGAGATCGAGAGCCTCGGCGTCTCGCACCTCGCCGATGACCAGCCGATCTGGCCGCATCCGCAGCGCCTCCTTCACGAGGCGGCGCAGCGTCACCTCCCCTCCCCCTTCGAGGCTCGGCTGACGCCCCTGCAGCGCGACCAGATCGGCGGCTTCTACGGCGAGTTCGAACGTCTCCTCCACCGTCACAATGCGCTGCGACGGCGCACACGCGGCGATGAGCGCCGCAAGCAGCGTCGTCTTGCCGGCGTGGGTGGCACCCGAGACGAGGATGCTGCGCCCTTCGCGCATCGCGATCGCCAGCAGGTCAGCATCCGCCGCCGTCACGCTGCCCGCCGCGACGAGGTCATTGAGCGACCGGTAGCGCGGAAGGAACTTGCGGATGTTCACGACCCAGTGCCGCCGCGTGATGTCGGGGATGACGACGTGCAGGCGACTGCCGTCGGGAAGCGAGGCGTCGACAAAGGGCTGGCTGAGATCGACGCGGCGGCCGGTCGCGTGCAGCATCCGTTCGACGAGATCTCGTACCGCCGTGTCGGTCAGCGCGAGCGGGACCCGGGACGCGACCCCGGCGCGCGCAACAAAGATCCGATCCGGGGCGTTGATCCAGAGTTCCTCGACCTCGGGGTCATCGAGGTAGGCCTGCAGCGGACCGAATCCCGACAGCTGAGCCAGGATGTCGCGGACGTGGTGCGCCTCGTCATCGAGGGTCCGCTCGCCACGAGCCAGCGCAAAATCGTTGTGCCGACGTACCTCGGACCGCGCGATCTGGCTCGCCCGATCGGGGTCGCGTTGCGGATCGATCTGCGCCGCCCGCAGCGACTCGCGCACACGCGCGACGACCGAAACTGTCGGGTCGGCGGGCGAGGTGAGGGTCACCCGTGCATCCTGACAAGACCGCCCGCCGCGCCGCGGGAGTTATCCACAGCGCGGCAGCGGGCTCCGTCACCCCGCCGAGGACGCGGTCGGTCGCGCGACCTCGCGTGGCGCGCCGAGTGCCCGCAGCGCGTAGAGGATCGTTGCGACATCCACGAGTTCCTGAATGAGGGCGCCCGCGACGGCGGGAATGACCCCCGTCATCGCGACGATCATCAGGACAATGCTCAGCCCAATTCCCACGCCGATCGCGGTCAGTGCGACGCGCAGGGTGTGGCGGGCGATCGCAACGGCGTCGGCAACCGGGGCGAGGGCATCCAGCAGAATGACGACATCCGCCGCATCCCCCGCAGCCGTCGCGCCGCGCGCGCCCATCGCGACGCCGATGTCGGATGCCGCCAGCACCGGCGCATCATTCACCCCGTCCCCGACCATCATCATCGGCCGAGGCTGCAGACCAGCGGCAAGCTCCACCTTGTCGCCGGGCAGCAGCTCGGCGTGCACCTCATCGATCCCGACCGCGGTCGCAACCGACTGCGCGGTAGCGCCGACATCGCCGGTGAACATCGCAACCCGGCTCACGCCGGTCTCTCGGAGCCACGCGACGACACCAGGCGCATCGGGCCGGGGGTCATCGGCCAGGATGATCGTTCCCGCGAACCGTCCATCGATCGCTACGTAGGCCGCGGCCTGGCCTGCATCCAGGGTCTCTCGCGCCGCCGTTCCGGTAAGCGCCGCGACATACGCGGGCTTGCCGACGGTGACGGCGCGCCCCCGCACCGAGGCACTGACACCGTTGGTGGCCTCTTCCGAGGCGTCAGCCGCCGGCAGCAGATCAAGTCCTCGGTCAAGGGCGGCGCGGCGTACGCTCTCTGCCAGCACGTGCGTGGAGTACTGCTCGGCAGAGGCCGCGAACTGCAACACCTCGTCGGCGGTGAATCCGTCCGCGGGACGGACGGCGACGAGAGCGGGCCGACCCCACGTCAGAGTTCCCGTCTTGTCGAATGCCGCCGAGCTCACGCGCGCGAGCTGCTCGATGACCGCACCGCTCTTGATGATCACGCCAGCCTTCGCCGCTCGCGACAGGCCCGCGAGGAACGCGACCGGCGCGGCGATCAGCAGCGGGCAAGGGGTCGCCAGCACCAGCACTTCAGCAAAACGCACGGGGTCTCCCGAGATCGCCCACGCGGCTCCCGCCAGCACGAGCGAGACCGCGGTGAATGGCACGGCAAATCGGTCGGCCAGGCGAACGACCGGCGCCCGAGAGCTCTCGGCGGCGTGCACGAGCGCGACGATCTGCTGATACTGACTGTCGGCGCTGCGTCGCGTCGCTCGTACCCGCACCGCCCGAGATCCGTTGATGGCCCCCGAGAACACCTCGTCGCCTTCACTGCGCTGCACGGGAAGGCTCTCACCGGTGAGCGAGGACTCGTCGAACTCCGCGCTCTCGCTCAGCAGCACGGCATCCACCGGCACGATCTCAGCGGGACGCACCAACAGGATGTCGCCCACAGCGACCTCATCGACCGGAACGTCCGCGACACTCTCGACATCCCCCGCCACCCCGCGCGTGAGCACGTGTGCCGTCCGCGGTGACCTGTCCAGCAGCGCGCGAAGATCCCGGCGCGCCCGTCGGCCGGCGATATCCTCGAGGGCCGCCCCACCGGCAAGCATTAGGACGATCACCAACGCCGCCAGATACTCCCCGACCGCGAGGGTCGCGATCATCGCAGTGACGGCGAGAACATCGAGCCCGACATGCCCTCGCAGGACATCGCGCACCATTCCCACGAGGGTCCAGACGATGACCCCGGCGACCCAGATCGTCGCCACCCACCGCGCCACGTCGGGCAGACCGGATGCCGCGAGCACCCCGACGGCGAGGAGCACCAGTGCGGTAGCCGTGATCAGCGGGTACGCCCAGATCCAGCGCAGATACCTCATGCCGACCTCCTGCGCCGCAGTCATGGCGCCGCTCCGAGCGTACGTCGACCTCCCGCGCGGTGACAGGGCCCCTGGTCCCCCTCGAGACCGGGCCCTGTCGCGCAACCCTACGCGGCTCGTCGCTGCGCGAATGGGCGACGGCGCAGGCCGCTGTCGCCGACCTCAGCGCCGCGGTAGACCATGTCCATGGCGCCGACGCTCTCACCCGGCGGCACGATCTCGTCGATGCGGTCGAGTACCTCATCCGAAAGCACGAGTTCCGCCCCGGCGAGAGTGTCCTCGAGCTGCTCCATGGTGCGCGGACCTGCAATCGCCGACGTCACCCCGGGATGCGCGATCGCGAAAGCCATTGCGAGGTGGCTCAACTTCACGCCGAGGTCATCGGACAAAGCGACGAGCTGCTCGACGACAGCCAACCGGCGTTCGTCACGGAAGTGTCGCATGCCCGTGCGCGCCGAACGGAAGTTGTCATTGTCCTGCCCAGCCCGGTAGCGGCCTGTCAGCGTGCCCCCGGCAAGCGGACTGTAGACGAGCGTTCCCATGCCATAGCGCTGTGCAACCGGCAGGATCTCCCGCTCGATTTCGCGATCGAGAATCGAGTAGTTGGGCTGCTCAGTGCGGAAGCGCTCGAAGCCGCGACGCTCGGCCACCCACTGCGCCGCGACGATCTCCGAGCCGCGCATCGAGGACGAGCCGATCGCACGGACCTTCCCTTGCCGCACGAGGTCGGTAAGCGCCGAGAGCGTCTCGTCGATGTCGGTATCGGGATCCGGGCGATGCAGCTGATAGAGGTCGATGTAGTCGGTCTTCAGCTGCCGCAGCGAGCGCTCGACAGCTTGCATGATCCAGCGGCGGGACGCGCCGCGGTGGTTGATGTCGTCATCCACAGGCCCCCAGAATTTCGTCGCGAGCACGACGTCGTCGCGGCGTCCGACCAGCGCCTCGCCGACAACCTCCTCCGAGTCTCCGTAGCGGTCGGCGGTGTCGATGACGTTCACTCCCCCGTCGAGCGCACGATGGATGATGCGGATCGCCTGCGCGCGATCTGGGTTACCCAGCGAACCGAGCATCATCGCGCCGAGCGCGTAGGGCGAGACCCTGATTCCGGTTCGCCCGAGAGTGCGGTACTGCATGAGTCCTCCTTGCTGGCATCCGTGCGGGGTGCCGTGTGACAATGAAAACGGAACACTGTCCCGCTCTTGTCGAGACTATACGGAACGTTGTCCCATTTATCAATCGAGGAAGGAGATCACGGATGGCTCGTGCCGACGCGCAACGCAACGTCGACGCGCTTCTGGCGGCAGCGAAGGAAGAATTCGCCGAGCACGGCGTGGATGTCGGGGTTCGCGCCATCGCCGCGCGCGCGGGCGTCGGCACGGCGACGCTCTACCGCCACTTTCCGCTGCGTTCGGACCTGATCGCCGCCGTGTTCCGGCGCGAGATCGACGATGTGACGGCGCAGGCAACGCTTCTGGCGGAGACTCACGAGCCCTTCGACGCTCTGGCGCTGTGGGCGCAGCGCTACACGGAGTTCGTGGCGACTAAGCATGGGCTCGGGTCCGCGCTGCGCTCCGGTGAGCCCGCGTACAGCGGCCTGCGTGAATACTTCGAGAGCAACGCCGGACCTGCCCTGCAGCAGCTGCTTGACGCCGCTACAGAGGCCGGTGAGATCCGAGGCGGCGTCAACGCCATCGAACTGATCGGAGCGATCGCGAATCTCAGCGCGCCGCCGACCGGCGTCGACGATACCTCGCGCGAAAGCCCCATGGTGGCGCTCTTACTCGACGGGCTGCGGTACGGGGCGACACCAGCGACGTAGAAGACCGCAGTCCGCTGCGCGCATACCTCAGACGATGGCCGAGAGGCCCTGTCGGTGCCCGACGTCGGCGTTGCACAATGGCACGAGAGCATTCGGATGCGGCCCGAAAGGCGGAAACCATGACCATGAAGACACCGAGCCACGTGGCACGGAAGACCGGCACGGGAATCGTCGGCGGACTGGTCGCGGGCGTCATCCGCGCCGCCTGGGCGGGGCTGGCGTTCTGGGACCTCTATATCCGCCCCGACAACAAGCTCAACGGCAAGAAGCCGATCTGGGCGTTCGTGATCCTGCTCGGCGGTATCGGCCCGTTGATCTACTTCTTCTTCGCGCCCAAGCGCTGACGCCGGCGCACGTCAGCGCCGTCGCAGGCGAGACCAGGCGTCGAACCCGACGGCGAGCAGGATGATGGCGCCCAGCGCGATGCCCTGGAACAGCGGATCGATCTTCAGCAGCGTGAATCCGTTGTAGAGCATCGCGATGAACAGGATGCCGAGCACCGTCCGCCACACCGCACCCTCACCACCGAGGATCGAGGTACCGCCGACGACGATGCCGGCCAGCACCGTGAACGTCAGCGTCGTCGCGATCGCATCGTTCTCGGGCACCGAGGGGGTGCGCGCGAGGTCGATCACACCGGCAAGGCCCGCGCCGAGACCGGTCAGCGCGAAGGTCGCGATGCGGACGACGTTGACTCGGATGCCGGCAAGTCGCGCCGCTTCAGCGTTACCGCCCGCCGCATAGACGTAGCGCCCGAAGGTCGTGCGCCACAGCACGATCCCGAGGGCTACGACCACCACCAGAGCGATCCAGATCGGCAGCGACATCCCGAGTGGCTCGGTCTTCGCGATCCAGGTGAACTCGGGCACGTCGACGCGGATCTGCCCGATGCCCTCTTTGCCCGCCTGCGAGACAAGCTTCGTCGCGCCGAGGATGATGAAGCTCATCGCCAGGGTCGCGATCAGCGGGTTGATCCGCAGGTACGTGCTTATGACGCCGTTGATGATGCCCACGGCAAGGCCCGAGAGGACCCCGGCCAGGATGCCGAGCACAGCGCCCTCGGTGCCGCCGACCTTGATGATCACGGTGCCGCAGACGACGGCGGTGAACATGTATGTGGCACCGACCGAGAGGTCGATTCCACCGGCGATCAGCACCAGGGTGCTCGCTGCCGCGATGATGAGGATGCCGGACTGCCGGTCGAGCACGTTGCCGATGTTCTGGAACGACAGGAACGCGGGGCTTCCGATCGAGAGAGCGATGAACACGGCAAGGAACGGAACGACGATCGCGACCGATCGCCACGGTATGCGCGAGAGAACGCTCTGCTGCGCTTGGGTGGGCACGGTGCCGGTGGTCAGGGTCATGATTTTCCACTCATGATCGGATCCGCAAAGGCTGCGGTGAGGACGTTTTCTTCAGTTCTGTCGTCGCCGGAGTGCTCCGCGACGATGCGGCCGCTGCGAATGACGAGAATGCGATGCGCGAGCCCGAGCACCTCTTCCACGTCGGATGAGACGACAATCACCCCGATGCCCCGCGATGCTTCGGCAACGATGAGGTCATAGATCGCACGACGCGACCCGACATCGACCCCACGAGTCGGTTCGTCGGCGATGAGCACGGTGCGGGGGCGCTGCAGCGCACGCGCAAACAGCACCTTCTGTTGGTTGCCGCCCGACAGGCTCGAGACGCTGCGGCGATCATCACCGGCGACGGTGACGCGATCGAGCATCGCTTTGGCGTCTACGCGTTCGGCGCGGGTGCGCACCCATCCCGCACGGGCGAAGGCTGCGAGGTTCGACAGCGTCACGTTGTCGCGAATCGACCGCCCGAGCACCAACCCCTGGTCCTTACGGGACTCCGGAATGAGGAACAGGCCTGCGTTGAGCGCTGCGGGGACTGACGCACCCACCGCAGTGCGCTTCTCGCCGCCACCATGCCCCGGCTCCATCAGCTCGACGGAACCGCCGTGGCGGCCCGCGGCTCCGAAGATGGCGTGCACGATCTCGCTACGACCGGCACCGACGAGCCCGGCCAGCCCCACGATCTCGCCAGGTCGCACCGAGAACGACACTCCGCGCACTCCGGGGGCCACGAGATCTGTCACGGTCAGCACCGGGTCGCCGGTCGTGGGAGCGGGAGGCTGTTCGGGGAATACGGCGCCGAGCGTCCGGCCGAGCATCGCCTCGATGAGGCTTGCCTCGGTCTCTTCGGCTGCAGGCCCGGTGCGGATGAGGCGACCGTCGCGAAGCACGGTGATGTCGTCGGCGAGCTCCAGCACCTCGCTGAGGAAGTGCGAGATGAGAACGACGGTGTGCCCGGATGCCGCGAGCTGACGCACGACGGCGTGCAGCAGGTCGGCATCCGCCCCCGACAACGCCGCCGTCGGCTCGTCCATGATGATGACCGACGCGCCCCGGGCGAGGGCACGCATGATCTCGACCTTCTGCTGGTCGGCCGTACGCAACGCGCCCACCGGAACGTCCGCGGGGAGATCGAACCCGGTGCGTTCGCTCAGCGCCCGGTACTGCGCGCCGAGCCGTTTGCGACCGATGAAACCGATCCGCCGCGGCTCCCGTCCGAGGAAGACGTTCTCGGCCACCGAGAGGGCTGGGACGAGAGCCAACTCCTGGGCGATCGTCGCGATGCCGTGATCGAGCGCCTCCCGGGGCGATCCGAAGCTCACGCGCTCGCCGTTGACGAGCACCTCACCCTCGTCGGCGCTGTACAGGCCGGCGACGATCTTCGCGAGCGTGGACTTACCGGCACCGTTCTCGCCGACCAGGGCGTGGACGGTTCCGGGACGGATCGTCAGGTCGATGTGCCGGAGTACGGGCAGACCGCCGAAGGACTTGCCGACGTCCCGCAGCTCGACGGTGAGCTGCGGGACGCCGGCGTCAGCCGGTTGGTGCGGCATGGATCAACCGGGCCACTCGCCAGTGAACTGGTCAACCGTGTCGGGGGTCATAACCCCGTTGTTCGGGAAGTCGGCGAACGGGTCGACGTCTCCCATGTCGGTGCCGTCGCGCAGCGCCGCGATCATCGCTTCCATCCCCAGACGACCGGTCGTGGCAGGCGCCATGATGACGTCCGAGTACACGATGCCTTCGGAAATCGCGTCGAGGGCCCACTGCGACCCGCCGTACCCGACGAGCAGGTAGTCACCAACGTCGGCGCCCGAGTCACCAATCGCCAGAACTGCACCCTGCAGACCCTGGTCCGAGGTGACGATCGCATCGATGTCGGGGTTCGCGGTCAGGATGTCGGCCACAGCGGTCTGCGCTGCTGCCGGGTTCCAGAACGTCTCTCCCTCGGCGACGACCGTTACGGGAGTTCCTGCGGTCGCCTCACTGAAGGCATCCCACAGCGCGATGCTGACGCTCGAGGTCTTCAGGTCGTGCAGATAGGCGACGTTGCAGGGATCGAGGTTCATCGACGCACAGGCCTCGACGGTCTGCTCGCCGAGCTTCTGACCGAGGATCGTCGGCACGAACACGATGTTCGACGCGAGCCCCGGCAATTGGGTGGCACCCGACGTGAAGTCCTCACCCAGGATCTGGTCGATGTTGACGACCGTGAGTCCGGCATCCATCGCTTCGGCAACGACATCCACGATCGCGGGGCCGTAGATGGGCTGCACGATCATGCCGTCGTAGTCGCCGGATGCGATGACGTCTTCGATGAGCGTGGCCTGGGTCGCGGGATCGAGGTTTCCGTCGAACACGGTGATCTCGGCGTTGTTGGCCGCGGCGACCTCCTGCGCGGCAGCCAGCATCGGCTCGTCGTAGGTGTTCGCGACCGCGAACGAGATGTACGCGATCTGCAACGGCTCGTCACTGGGCGCCGACGTCTCTCCCGAGCCCGATGCGTCGGTGGTGCCCGACGAACACGCTGCGAGGGCGAGTGCGGCGACGGCGATCCCCGCACCGGCGAGCACCCCTCTTCGCCGTGGAATAGCTGTGCTGAGTGGCATGACTTCTCCTTTGAAATCGGGTACACGGTTGGCGGTCCTGCGGCTCTCTCCCGAAAGCCAACCTGGACAGTGTTCAGTGCTGGCGTACACTCTGCCGTGTCGTCACACTTAACGCAAGGGTTCAGATCGACAGGTGGGCGACCGTGACCAATCCGTTGCCGGCCCCGCGACCTACTGTCCCCAACCCGTCGGCGGCTCGATGAGTCCGGGAGCGAAGTGCCAGTACTCGCGCAGGTGACGAACCAAGCCACCCCCGTCGAACTCCAGGAAAAACTCCCCCGCGAGCGTCACCTCGGCTCCGTCGTTGCGCAACGTGACCCACCACTCGACAGCCGCACGGGGTCCGGCTGCAATCACTTCCCCCGTGCGGAAGCGGATGTCTGACTGCGTCGCTGTGACGCGCGTCCAATAGGCGTGGACGCCCTCGCGCCCGCGATACGGCTCCTCATACGGCTGCTCGCGATACGTCGCATCATCCGTGAACAGCGCGGCCGCGGCATCCGCGTCTCGCGTCTCCCACGCCGTGCGGTAGTCATTCAGCCACTGCTGTACCTGTTCGGTCGTCACCATCGTTTTCCCTCTCGCCAAGCCACACTGCCTGGTGCAGTATCACTGAACACCCTGTCGCGGTGGAGCGGCCAGCGCAAGGGGTCGAGGTCGTGGCGGCGGCTCTCTGAATCCGGACCACGAGCTCGGCGCTGAGAGCAAACGTCGAGATCGTCAAATGAGCGTCAGTAGACTGATCGCACCCGCGGGAGTGGTGAAATTGGCAGACACGCAGGATTTAGGTTCCTGTGCCTTCGGGCGTGTGGGTTCAAGTCCCACCTTCCGCACGCAAGGCATCCCGCCGCGCCCTTGACCGCCGACACCGACGGAACCCACGTGCACTCACTGGCTCTCATTCCCTGGCTCGACCCCGAGACGATCATTTCCGCGGCAGGCCCGTGGGCTCTGCTGGTGGTGTGCCTGATCATCTTCGCCGAAACGGGCTTGCTGATCGGGTTCCTCTTCCCCGGCGACACTCTGCTGATCATCTCTGGGCTGCTGACCCACACCAATGACGTCTTCGGCGTGAACATCTGGGTCGTGTGCTCGCTGATCGCCCTCGCCGCTTTCCTCGGTGGGGAGGTCGGCTACTACATCGGACACAAGGGCGGACCTGCCGTGTTCGAACGCAAGGAATCCGGGATCTTCAGCAAGCGCAACGTCGAGCGCACCAACGCCTTCTTCGAACGTTTCGGCGGAATCACCGTCATCCTCGCCCGATTCGTTCCGATCGTGCGCACCTTCGCCCCCGTCGCTGCGGGCGTTGGACACATGCCCTGGCGCCGGTACACGCTCTACAACTTGATCGGCGCGCTGCTGTGGGGATTCGGCCTCACCATGGTCGGCTACCTCATCGCCTACATCCCGTGGGTGCGTGACCTCGTCACCGAGTACATCGACGTCATCCTGTTGATTGCGGTCGGCGGCACGGCGCTGGTCGTCGCTTACCACTACTTCAGCGAGAAGTGGAAGTCCCGCAAAGAGGCGGCATCCGGCGAGAAGCTCGAGACGGATGCTGCAGAAGCGCGCGATCTGGCTCTGGAGCCCGAGGTGTTCGATAAGCGCCCCGAGGACTCCCAGTAAGGGCCAGGCTCAACCGGCGCGCGCCGCGTATTCGTTCGCGCGCCGCGCCACTTCGTCGACGTAGCTGTCCAGGTTGTTGTAGCTGAACACCGCCGCCCGCCAGGCGTCAGCGGCTGCAACTGACCCGGAGGCGCACAGGTAGCGAGCGGCGGCGAGCGCGGCATCGTCGATCTGGTTCGGGTTGGAATCACCGTCACCGTTGCCGTCTGAGCCCCAGCGCGACCACGTCGAGGGAATGAACTGCATGGGTCCCACCGCCCGATCCCACACGGTGTCGGCATCCCACCGCCCACCATCGGTATCGGGGATCGCCTGAACCCCGTTTCCGTCGAGCGCGGCACCGCGAATGGCGGGCTCGGAGTATCCGTCTGCGCCAAGCACCGCTCCCCCGTGGCGCCCGTGATCCGACTCCACCGATCCGATCGCGGCGATCGTGTTCCACCCCAATCCGCAGCCGGGTTGCATCGTCGAGATCGCCAGCGCTGCTGACGCGTACGCGGTCATGGCCCGCTCCGGGATGCCGGTCGCGGCGGCTACACGCGCTACCCAGGCCGGATCGGGCCCTGAGCTCATGGGTGCCGGGCCCGAGGGCGTTGCATCGTCCGCCGCGTCTGCCGCAGCATCCGTGTCTGCGACGGGCGGTTCCGGTGCCACGGTAGGCGGCGCCTCCGACCCGCGCTCCCCCGCGGGAGCTGACACCGCAGCAGAGACATTCAGCAACACCCAGACGAGCGTCCCTGCGATCACGAGAATTGCTGCGAGCAGGCCGAGCGTGCCACCGATGCCAGAGCGCACGGGCGGGTCGGGTGAGTGGTTCATCGGTTCGGTCATGTCGAGTCGCGCAGATGATAACGATGCGAGACGAACGGATGCCGACACTGCGCGCATCAGCGATCTCCTTCCTCGGCCCGCTACTGTTCGTAGCGCACACGTACGGAGACCCGATGACCCTCTTTGACGAACCGGAGCCGGCGGGCGACGAACACCCGTTGACGCCGACCCGGCGGCGCAGCGCCACCGGGTGGTGGGTTGCGCTTGGCGCGCTCGTGATTGTGATCGCGCTCGGCGCGAGTGTGATGTTCGCTCAGCTGTTGCCTGAGCCTGTGCGTGGCTGGTTGCTGCCAGCGCAGGGGTGGGTCGCACAGACTCTCGATCTGCCCGGTGACTGGGGGCCTGTGCCCGAACCATCAGCCGGGGTCGCGGCGCTCGCCGATCAGATGTCACTGACGGAGTCCGGACGTGAGGTGTTTTTTCGCACCGAACCGGAACTGGTCGGCGACGAGATCCTGACGCTGTGCGAACGAGGTCACGGCGGTGAGCCCGGTCCGTCCCCCTCGCCATCGCTGGGCGGCGAGGGCGAAGGCGGCGCGGTGACCCTCGGCTGCTACCGGCCGAGCACGGACAGAATGTACCTCTTCGAGCCGGATGACGAGCGCCTCGCGGGCTTCACGGTGACATTCGCCGCGCACGAACTGCTGCACGCGGTCTATGGCCGCATGAGCCCGGAACAGCAGCGCGAGGTCGATGCGCTCGTCAACGCCGAAGCGGCGAGAATCCCCGAGGGCGATCCGGTGCTCGCCCAGATCGAGGCATCCGTGGGCGGAGACGAATCACGTCGGGGAAACGAGCTCTTCGCCTACCTCGGCTCACAGGTCGAGCTCGAGGGCGGATTCACACCTGAGCTTGAGGCGCTCTATGCCGAGACCTTTGCCGATCGCTCGGCTCTCGTCGCGGTGCATGCGGCGTCGATCGCCGTGCTCGACGGCGTTCGCGCCGACGTCGATGCCGCGTGGTCTCGGGTGGCCGAGGCCGAGACCGCGGCCGGGCAGGCACGCGCGCAGTGGAACGCCGACCAGAGCTGGTACGACCAAGCTCTGGCCCGGTACACCAGCGATCTCGCCCAGTTCGAGGCGACACCGGAGGCCGAGCGCGGGTCGTACGTCGTGACCTTCACGACCTTCGGCGGTGAGCGCCGTCAGACGTCGTGGGAGGAGTACCTGCGCTATCGCGCCGACGAACTCGACGGATTGGCGGCCGACCTGGCCGCACGGGAGCCTGGCATCTCGGAGCAAGAAGCCCAAGCGGCCGAGCTACGCTCCCAGACGGAAGCCCTCACGGCCGATGCGAACGCGCTGTTCGCCGCGGCCTTTCCCGGTTCGTCCTGATCAGCCGGACTTCTTCTCGCGGGCTGCCCGTGAGCGTTCGACGCTAGCGCGCAGCGCCTCCATGAGGTCGATGACTTCGCCACCCTGGTCTTCGGGCTGCTCGCCGAATGTCTCGGATGTATCGAGCGCATCCCCCTTCTCGAGCTTGGCCTCGATGAGGGTCCGCAACTCCTGCTGGTACTCGTCGACGAAGTCGGCGGGGTCGAAATCGCCCGAGAAGCTTTCGACGAGGGATGCCGACAGCTCGAGTTCTTTGTCGGAGATCTTCACCGACTCGCTCAGCGACGGGAACGCTGCCTCGCGCACCTCGTCTGCCCACAACAGGGTCTGCAGAACGAGGACGTCGCCGCGCACCCGGAGCGCCGCCAGCCGTGTCTTCTGCCGCAGCGAGAACCGCACGATCGCGGTGCGGTCGGTTTGCTCCAGCGTCTTGCGCAGCAGCACGTAGGCCTTGGGGGACTTCGAGTCCGGTTCGAGGTAATACGCCTTGTCGAGCGTCAGCACATCGACCTGCTCGCTTGGGACGAACTCAACGACCTCGATTTCGCGGCTGCGTTCGGAGGGAAGCGCCGCGAAGTCCTCTTTCGTCAGGATGACGGTCTTCTCGCCGTCGTCGTAGGCACGGTCGATCTCGCTGTAGGGCACGACCTCGCCGTCGAGCTCGCAGACGCGCTGATAGCGGATGCGGCCCCCGTCGGCGGCATGGACCTGATGCAACGACACGTCGTGGTCCTCGGTGGCGGCATAGACCTTCACCGGAACGTTGACCAGTCCGAACGTCAACGCGCCCTTCCAGATGGACCTCATCACCCCAGTACACACGTTCGCGGCGCCCAGTGCCAGCATCCGGCCCGTCTCGGGGACCGCGGGCTAGCCTGGGCCCATGGCTGGTCGGGAGCAGACTGTGCAGGTGCAGGGGCACCGGTTGCGTCTCACCAACCTCGACAAGGTGCTGTATCCGGCAACGGGCACCACCAAGGGCGAGGTCATCGATTACTACAGCCGCATCGCCCCCGCGATCCTGCCGCTGCTGGCGGGGCGCCCCGTCACACGAAAGCGATGGCCCGACGGTGTGGGCGACGCGGAGCATCCGGGAATGTCGTTCTTCACGAAGGATCTCGAGCGCGGCGCTCCCGAGTGGCTCCCCCGAATGCCCATCGAGCACTCCTCCGGAACGAAGACATACCCGCTCATCGATTCGCAGGCGGCGCTCGTGTGGCTCGGGCAGGTAGCGAGCCTCGAACTCCACGTGCCCCAATGGCGCTTCGCGCCTGATGACTCCCCCGCGAACCCGGACCGGCTGGTCTTGGACCTCGATCCGGGACCCGGTGTCGGACTCGCCGAGTGCGCCGAGGTTGCTCGGCTCGTGCGTGAGATCCTGCGCGGGATGTCTCTGGAGAGCATCCCTGTCACCAGCGGCAGCAAAGGCATCCATCTGTACGCACCGCTTCCGGGAACCCTCACGAGCGAGGGCGCCTCGAATCTGGCGCGGGAATTGGCTCGGGCGCTCGAGGCGGATCATCCGGATCTGGTCGTCAGCTCCATGTCCAAGGCGGTGCGTGCCGGAAGGGTCTTTCTGGACTGGAGCCAGAACAATGGCAAGAAGACCACGATCAGCCCGTATTCCCTGCGAGGGCGCGAGCATCCGACCGTGGCAGCTCCCCGCACGTGGGACGAACTGGCGGATCCGGACCTTCGCCAGCTGCTGTTCTCGGAGGTGCTCGATCGCGCGGCAGCGGGGATCGCACCGTTCTTCGGTGCGTCGAGCGCCGCTTCGTTGGACCGCTACCGCGAGAAGCGCGATGCGGCGCGAACCCCGGAGCCGGTTCCGGATGCCGGAGCCCGGCCGACAGTGCGCGGCGACGGTGATCTGCCGCGCTTTGTCGTGCAGGAACATCATGCGTCGCGTCTGCACTTCGACCTGCGACTGGAGCGAGACGGTGTGTTGGTCAGCTGGGCGGTTCCGCGCGGCATCCCCGAAACTGCTGACCGCAACAACCTCGCGGTGATGACCGAAGACCACCCGATCGAGTACCTGACCTTTCACGGCACCATCCCGAAGGGCGAGTACGGCGCCGGGACCATGACGGTGTGGGACACGGGCACCTACGAGACCGAGAAGTGGCGCGCCGACGAGGTCATCTTCCGCGCTCACGGCACCCCCGGCGGGGCCATGGATGACGTGCGGTTCGCGCTCATCCGCACCGCTGGCGACGGCGAGAAGTCGCAGTGGCTCCTCCACCGGATGAAGGACGCGCCGACTGCGAAGAAGCCCGCGGCACGCGCGACTCCGGCACCGCGCGAGTCCCGCACACATGAGGGGGGCGTCGCCCCGATGCTCGCGACTCTGTCGACACCGGGGCTTGCAGCCGGGGCGGTCACCCGCTGGGGAGGCGAGCCCTGGGTGGAAATGAAGTGGGACGGCATCCGTGCTGTCGGAACCTGGGACGGGAGAACCCTCACTCTGCGTGCCCGCAGCGGCAACGATCTGACAGCGACCTATCCGGACCTGCAGGATGCCGCGCTGGGCGAGGCGCCGTGCGTGGTCGACGGCGAGATCGTCGCGCTGGATGAAAAAGGCAGACCGAGCTTTCCGCTGCTGCAGAAGCGGATGAACCTCGCGAATCCGGCCGAGATCGTCCGCGAGGCCGCGCGCACGCCGGTGAGGTACTACCTGTTCGATCTGCTCCAGATCGACGGGCGGGATGCGACGGCGTTGCCGCTGCGTGATCGCCGCGCACTGCTGGAGCGTCTTGCCGATGGGGCGGGCGAACGCGTTGCGGTCCCGCCGGTCTTCGACGATCTGGAAGCAACGCTCGACGCGGCACGCGAGGCCGCCCTCGAGGGGGTGGTCGTCAAGAACCCCGGGTCGCGCTACCGGCCGGGCGAGCGCTCGCCCGATTGGCTCAAGATCAAGTTCACCCGCACCCAGGATGTCGTCATCGGCGGCATCCGGCCCGGTCAGGGTGGCAGGTCGGGAGCGATTGGATCGCTCCTGGTCGGTATCCCGGGGCCGGACGGCCTACGGTACGCGGGGCGCGTCGGGACGGGCTTCTCGGATGCCGCGCTCTCCACCCTCGGAAGACTTCTTGCGCCGCTGGGCACGCACGAGAACCCGTTCGTCGGAGTGCCGGCGGCCGACGCGCGAGATGCGATCTGGGTCAGGCCGGACCTTGTCGGCGAGGTCGAGTTTGCCGAGTTCACCCCCGGCGGCATCCTGCGCCACGCTCGCTGGCGCGGGCTGCGCCCCGATCGCTCCCCCGACTCCGTCGTCCGGGAGGACACGCCCTAGGCGCTGTTGCACGACAAGACCGGACCGATTGCAGGATCAACTCCGTCTCAGACCGCGTAGGTCCGCCGGAACGGGGGTTACTCCTGCGTTCGGCACGCGATCCGGACGCAAAGGCCTCCCTAGGCGTGCGTCGCGTCGCCCGAATCGACGTGGCCGGCGGGCTCAAGCTGAAAGGTCGAGTGCTCGACGTCGAAGTGCGAGGCAAGGCAGGTCTGCAGACGCGAGAGAATGTCGCCCGATCGCCCCGCGGCGATGGCATCCGGATCGATGACGACGTGAGCAGTGAAGACGGGAGCTCCCCGGGTCAACTGCCACACGTGGATGTCGTGAACCGCGACGACGTCCTCAGCCGAGAGGATGTGCTCGCGAATCTCGGCGACATGGGTTCCTTTCGGCGCCGATTCCGACAGGACGTGGAAAACCTCGCGCAGCAGACCCACCGCGCGCGGCACGATCAGTGCCGCGATCAGCAGCGACGCGACGGCATCCGCTGCCTGCCAGCCGGTGAGCAGCACAATGATCGCTGCGACGATGACCAGAGCCGACCCAAGAAGGTCGCCGAGCACCTCGAGGTAGGCGCCGCGGACATTGATGCTCGTGCGCTGCGCGGCAGAGAGCAGCCACATCGCCGCGGCGTTGGCGATAAGTCCGATGATCGCGACGATCAGCATGATGCCGCCGCGCACCTCCGCCTCTCCTGGATCGAGGAGGCGCTGGATCGCCTCGACGACGATCCACGCCGACAGACCGATCAGCAGGACGGCGTTGATCAGGGCGCCGAACACCTCGGCTCGCTGGTAGCCGTAGGTCTGCCGGTCGGTGGCCGGCCGGGCCGCGACGATACTCGCAATCAGCGCGATCACGAGGGCCGCCGTATCCGTGAGCATGTGGACCGAGTCGGCGAGCAGCGCAAGCGATCCGCTCAGGATTGCCCCGACGACCTGGACGACGAGAACGACCGAGGTGATCGTGAGCGATGCCGTCAGGAGTCGACGGTTGCTCGCGCCGCGGATGCCGGGAGCGTGATCATGCACGCCAACCAGCGTAGGGGCGAGAGCGGACCGAGGCGGGGCTTAACGCCCAATCGGGAACGAGTCTGATTCTCGCTTCCGTAGCGGCTGTCAGAGCGCCGACAGCAGGGGCGCGAGGGCGATGAACGCTTGGGCCCGGTGCGATGCGGCGGTCTTCTCCTCGGGGCTCCACTGTCCGACCGTCCGCTCTGCGCCCGGTTCCTGGCCGTCGGGGATGAAGATCGGGTCGTACCCGAACCCGCCTTCGCCCCGAGGCTCGGTGGCGAGGCGCCCGTGCCAGCGACCTTCGACCACGTGCTCCATCGCGAACGCCGTCGACCCCGGTTCGGGGACGACAAGCGCGATTGTCGATACGAAGGATGCCTTGCGATGAGGGTCTGCGATGTCGGAGAGCTGGTCCAAGAGAAGATGCATGTTGGCCACGGCATCCTTCTTGTGGCCCGCCCAGTACGCCGAGAAGATTCCCGGCGCCCCGCCCATCACGCTGACAGCGATGCCGGAGTCATCGGCGAGTGCGGCAAGTCCGGTGTGACGGGCGGCCGCCCGAGCTTTGATCAGCGCGTTCTCGGCGAAGTTGACGCCATCTTCGACCGGCTCGGGTCCGTCGTAGCCGATCACCTGCAGGTCGGGCCGGGTCGCAGCAACGATCCGGTCGAACTCGGCGACCTTGTGGGGATTGTGGGTTGCCAGGACGATCTGCTGCGGCATCCGATCACTCACCCGAAGCGAGCGTGTCGGTCTGGATGTCGCGCAGCGTCGCGCAACCGGAGAGCCCGAGTTCGAGGAGGGCATCGAGCTCCCGCTTGTCGAAGGGCGCACCCTCGGCGGTGCCCTGCACCTCGACGAACAACCCGCGCCCCGTCACCACAACATTCATGTCGGTCTCGGCACGGACGTCCTCGACGTAGGCGAGGTCGAGCATCGGCTCACCGTCGATGATGCCGACAGAGACGGCAGCCACCGAGTCGAGCAGCACCTGCGACTTCTGGCCGATGAACTTCTTACGCCGGCCCCACTCGATCGCATCGGCGAGCGCCACGTAGGCTCCCGTGATGGCCGCGGTCCGGGTTCCGCCATCTGCCTGCAGCACGTCGCAGTCGATCACGATCGTGTTCTCGCCGAGTGCCTTCGTGTCGACGACGGCCCGCAGAGCCCGGCCGATAAGGCGCGAAATCTCGTGTGTGCGCCCGCCGATCTTGCCCTTGACGCTTTCGCGGTCGTTGCGATCGTTCGTCGCGCGCGGCAGCATCGCGTATTCAGCGGTGACCCAGCCCTTGCCTTTGCCGGTGAGCCAGCGCGGCACCCCGTTGGTGAAGGATGCCGTGCACAGCACGCGGGTTCCACCGAAGCTGATCAGCGCTGATCCTTCTGCCTGGGCCGACCAGCCTCGTTCGATCGTGATGGGGCGCAACTGGTCGACGGTGCGTCCATCGGCGCGGGTGATCTCGCTCATGCGGGTTCTCTTTCGGGTCGGATGCTCCGCCTCGGCGGAGCGTCGGTCTGTGCGGCAGGTCAGTGCCGCAGGTCGATGGCTCCGGTCTGCACGAGGCGCACGTCTCGCACCTCGCGGCCCATGAGCCGGTGGGCAAGTCGCACGAACTCGTCAGCGGAGCCGCCGGTCGCTTCGTAGGTGTGGGTCGCCGTGGCATCCGTTCCTGCCAGCAGATCCCGGCTCACGAGCTGCCGATAGACATCGTTCGCCGTCTCGGTGTCGCTGGAGACGAGCGAGACATCCGGCCCCATGACGTAGCTGATCGCACCTTTCAGGAACGGGTAGTGCGTGCAGCCGAGCACGAGAGTATCCACGGCGGCGTGCCGAAGCGGCGCGAGGTACTCCTCGGCCACAGCCAGCACGTCGGGAGTATCGGTCTCGCCAGCCTCGACGAAGTCGACGAAACGCGGGCACGCCTGCGCGAACACCTCGAGCCGGTCGTTCACCTCAAGCATGTCCTGGTAGGCGCGCGAGCCGATCGTGCCGGTGGTGCCGATGACGCCGATCCGTCCCGACCGGGTCGTCGACATCGCCGTCCGGACTGCCGGTCCGATCACCTCGACGACGGGGACGTCGTAGCGTTCGCGAGCGTCGCGCAGCACCGCAGCGGATGCCGTATTGCAGGCGATCACGAGCATCTTCACGCCCTGCGCGACGAGCGTGTCGAGCACCTCGAGCGAGTAGCGGCGCACATCGGCGATGGGCTTGGGCCCGTAGGGCGAGTGGGCGGTGTCACCGATGTAGAGCAGCGACTCGCGGGGCAGCTGGTCCGAGATGGCCCGCGCCACGGTGAGCCCGCCGACACCGGAGTCGAAGATCCCGATCGGCGCGTTGTTCACGGTGCACCAGCCTACGCCAGCGCTCGTCACCCACCCGCCGCGTGGCTGCACGAGATGGATGTCGCGGCAGCCAGATCACTAGGCTGGCGCGCATGACAGCATCCGTCAGCACGGCACTGCTCACCGACCGGTACGAACTGACGATGCTGGATGCCGCGCTGCACGACGGCACTGCCTCGCGCCGGTGCGTGTTCGACGTCTTCGCGCGTCGCCTTCCTGGCGGCCGCCGGTTCGGCGTTGTGGCAGGCACCGGGCGGCTCCTGAGCCTCCTGCGCGACTTCCGGTTCGGCGATGACGAGCTGCGCTTCCTGCGTGACGAGCGAGTCGTGGATGCCCAGACTCTGCGTTTTCTCGAGGAGTACCGCTTCACGGGATCGATCCACGGGTACCGGGAGGGCGAGCTGTATTTTCCGGGGTCGCCGCTGCTGACGATCGAGGGGACCTTTGCCGAGGCCGTGATCCTCGAGACCCTTGCCCTGAGCGTTCTGAACTACGACTCAGCGGTGGCCGCGGCCGCGGCACGCATGAGCATTGCCTCCGGCGACCGCCCCCTCGCCGAGATGGGCTCGCGACGCACCGGCGAATGGTCAGCTGTCGCTGCGGCGCGGGCCGCCTTCATCGCGGGCTTCAGCGCGACGAGCAACCTGGAGGCGGGGCGCCGCTGGGGCATCCCCACGATGGGGACCGCAGCGCACAGCTGGACGCTGCTCCACGACACCGAAGCCGACGCATTCGCAGCACAGCTGCGGGCCCTCGGCGACCAGACCACGCTTCTCATTGACACCTACGACATCGAGACGGGCGTAGCTACCGCCATCGAGGTTGCCGGCAGCGGGCTCGGCGGGGTACGCATCGACTCGGGTGATCTCCCCATCGTCGCCGCGCAGGTTCGACGGCAACTCGATGCCCTCGGTGCTCGGGAAACGCGCATCACTGTCACGAGCGACCTCGACGAGTTCGCGATCGCGGCACTGGCGGCATCCCCGGTGGATGCTTACGGCGTCGGCACGGCGCTCGCGACGGGCTCCGGCTCGCCGACCGCGGGCCTGGTCTACAAGCTCGTGGCACGCCAGGATGCCGGCGGAGCGTGGATTCCGGTGGCGAAGACCTCAACAGCCAAAGCCTCGCAGGGCGGGCGAAAGACGGCTTTTCGCATCCTGGAGGACGGGATTGCCCGCGAAGAGCTCATCGTCGTCGCCGAAGGTTTCGAGCACCGCGAGACGCCGGCGCCGCATGCGGATGCCCGTGCCCTGCAGGTTCCGCTCGTGGTTCACGGCGAGATCGATGCTTCGGCCGAGGGCCCTCATGGGGTCAGCGTCGCTCGGGATCACCACGCACGCGTCCGCGCCGAGCTTCCGCTCGCGGCACTGGCACTCAGCCGCTCGGAGCCTGCCCTCGAGACCACCTACCACGCAGGCTGACTGCTGGAGCGCGGTGGGTCAGTGCTGCATCCGCTCGTAGATCTCTTTGCAGGTCGGGCACACCGGGAACTTCTCGGGGTCGCGACCGGGCGTCCACTTCTTGCCGCACAGCGCCTTCACGGGCTTGCCGGTGAGAGCGGACTCGAGGATCTTGTCCTTCTTGACATAGTGCGAGAACCGCTCGTGGTCCCCGGGTTCGACGGTCTCTTCGCGAAGGAGCTCTTCGAGCTCCCGATCGAGGGTCGCAAGCCCGCCCTGGTCGGGGCTGTCCAGCGGAGTGCTCATGGTCAGTCAGTGTAGTCCCGGCATCCGGCCCCGGCTCGGGCCCACTCTCCCGGATCCTGCGCGGGCGGCGGAGGAGAGCCGTCAGGATGCCTCGGCGAACTCCATGATCCGCCCGGTGCGGCGTGTGAACACGGCGGCCCCGATCGCCACGCCGACCACGAGCACTCCGAGCCCTGTCGCAAAGCCGACCCAGAGCGCGAGCGAGGCTGCCTCGATCGTGCGGGTGAGCGCGAGCCAGGTCCACCACAGGCTCGGCGCCGACACGGCCAGGGCTCCGAGCATGACGAGGGCCTGGGACACCGCCCCGCTGGATCCGGTGCGCTGCGGTTGCTGGAACGGACTCTCGCCCGGCGGTGTGACGGGATAGGGCGAGGCAGCCGAGGCGATACTCGACAAGCCGAGGCCTGAGAAAAACAGTGACGCGCACACGCCGACGATGGCCGGTGCGATCGCCCACCGTCCGTGAAGGGCGACAGACACCGGAATACCGATGGCCAGAACCGGTATAGCGATGACGAGGATCGGAACAAGCCGCCCGACGCGGTCGGGAAGGCCTCGCAGGCCGCTCGCGACGTGCATCCAGATCGCCGTCGAGTCATACGCGAGATCGTTGTGCGGCAGCCATCCGAAAAAGAGCGCGACGAACAGGATCGGAACGAGCGCCGCGACGTTGGCGGGAACGCCGGCGATCAACAGGGGCACCACGGTCGCCACGGCGGCGACAGGAATCACGAGGGTGTTCACGAGGTACCGCCGGTCGCGCAGCCAGTACACCAGGCTTCGGGCGGCGACAGCTCCCCCGGGGGTGCCGGGAACGACGCTGAACCACCCGAGTCCCCCACGTTCGCGCGTGGTCAACGGCTTCTCGATGCTCGAGAGGAAGTGACGCACCAGCGCGAGCCACGCAAACCCCAGCGCGACGACAGTTGCCAGGGCGATGATCAGGGCGAGAAGGCCGGATGCGTCGCCCCGCGTGAACAGCAATGGGAAGGCCCACGCGGCGCCGATGGGTGTGAAACTCAGGATGTCGACCACCTGCTGCAACGGGCCCGGAACCGTGCCACGCCAGTCGAGCGATGCGAGAAAGACGCCCACGGGCACGACGATCACCAGAACCGCGACCAGCAGAAGCCCGGAGAGCTCTCTCGACCGGCGATCACCGAAGATGATGCCGGCAACCCCGAGCGCGACACGGGCGAACAGGACGCAGGTCGCCACCCCGATGATGGCGGCGATGATCGCCGAGATGACGGTAGCCCCCGCAGCTACCCAGACAACAGCCGCGCACACGGCGAGCGCGACCAGGCCGAGGACGGGGACGCTGAACAGCCCGGCGAGCGCGAGCGTTCCCGCCAGAGGATCAGGAGCAAGCGCGAAGACCCGGAACCGGCGCGGATCGAGCGGATCGGTGACCGCGGCGACGATGGGAGCCAACGCGAAGGCCAGCGTCAGCGTTGCTCCGCAGAAGATGGTGATTGCCGCGACAGCGGCGGTCGATGACTCCTGCACACCCAGGAGCGCCCAGCAGGCAGCAACGGTCGCCGCCAGTAGCAGGAGCCCCCCGACCACACCCCGAGTGACCTTCTGCGGATCTCCGCGGAAAGCACCGAGCAGCAGCGCGAGTCTCAGTCGGAGAACGTGTGCAACCACTCGAGGCCCTCCAACTCGCCCGCCCCGCCGACGAGTTCGACGAATCGCTCTTCGAGGCTGGACTCGCCCCGCACCTCATCGATCGTTCCTTCGGCCACCAGGGAGCCGGCGACGATCACCGCGACGCGAGAGCACACCCGCTCGACCAATTCCATGCCGTGGCTGGAGAGGATGACGGTTCCGCCATGCGCGACGTAGGCGTGCAGAATGTCGAGAATGGCCGCACTCGAGACCGGATCGACAGCCTCAAAGGGCTCGTCGAGCACCAGCACGCGGGGCGAATGAATGAGGGCGCCGGCGAGCATGATCTTCTTGGACATACCGGCGGAGTAATCGGATACGACTCGGCCGAGCGATTCCGTGAGATCGAAGGCGCGGGCAAGGTCGATCGTGCGCCGCTCCACCTCTGCTGGCGGGAGGCCCCGCAGTGCGCCGTAGTAGTAGAGCAGCTGACGACCAGTCAGCCGGTCGAACGTACGGAATCGGTCGGGAAGCACACCCATGAGCCGCTTCGCAGCCAGGGGCTTGGCTGCGGCATCCACGCCAGCGATGGTGATCTCGCCGGAGTCGGCGCGAAGCAGACCCGCGATGATCGACAGGGTCGTCGTCTTACCCGCCCCGTTCGGCCCCACGATCCCGTAAAAGCTGCCGACGGGAACCTCGAGGCTGATCCCGTCCAGTGCCTGCAGATCTCCGAACGACTTACGGATGTCGCGCAGCACCAGCGCTGGCGCAGGCGCCGGCTCCTCAGCTGTCGCTGAGTCATCTGCCACGGCGACCTCCACCGGTTCGGTCTCGTGAACCTCCGGGGCTACGGCATCGTCGACCTCCGGGGCCACGGCCTCGTCGACCTCATCGCGGGTCTCGCTCGCTGCGATGGACTCGAGCGCGGACTCGAGTGCGGGATCAACCGGCACGCCATCGACCGCGGTCACCTCAGGCTCAGCGGATGCCGCATCCTGTTGCTCCGGCGGCTTCGCTGCCGAGACAGGCCTCTTGCGCGGGGTCGCAGGTCGCGTCGCTGCGGGCTTGCGTGGCGTGCGGGGGCTGGAGCCCGACGCCTTCGAGTCGGGCGTCCGAGAAGTTGACGCTTTGCGCGGTGCGCGCGGCGTGCGGGGCGATGCCGGCTTCTTCGCGGATCCCTCCCCCGGTGTCTTGCCGGACTCGCCGGAGGACTCGTCGGGAAGATCCGTCGCCTCAGTCACCGCTCCAAACTATCAATCGACCTCTGCATCAACCCCCCGATGACACTCCATGCCAGGCGGATGCCCAGCCGAAGCGCTTAGGATCACGCCATGGCCGACAAGGTCCATCAGATTCATTCGCTGCCGGATGACGCCCCCTGGTCGGGTGGGCTTCCTCCGGAAGGATCGGACGAGCACCCGATGTTCATCCGAGCGCTTGATCGTGTGCTGGCAATCCAGCGACCGGTCGTGCTCGCTCATGTGCGCAGCATCCGTCTTCGCCAACCGAACGCAACCTCCACCCAGATCATCCGCACCCTCGAGCGGCGATACCTCGCCGCGGTGACCACCGGCGGCGCGGCGGTAGGCGCCACGGCCGTCATTCCCGGTATCGGCACCGGCGTCACCCTCGCGCTGAGCGGCGTCGAAACCATCGGCTTCCTGGAAGCGACAACACTGTTCGCACAGTCCGTCTCCGAAGTGCACGGCATTCCTGTCTCGGATCCCAACCGCGCCCGCGCGCTCGTGCTGATGCTGTTGCTCGGACAAGAGGGCATTGACCTCGTCTCGCAACTAGCGAACCAGGCGACTGGGCGTGGGCCAACGCGCTCGACCTACTGGGGCGAAATGGTCACCAAGACGATCCCGAAGGCCGCGATGGGGCCTCTCGTCGATCGCCTGAAGACCACCTTCGTCCGCCAGTTCGCAGCCAAGGGCGGAGCCTCCTGGATCGGCAAAGCCCTCCCGTTCGGTATCGGTGCGGCTATCGGCGGCACCGGCAATCACATCCTCGGCCGCCGGGTGCTCGCGGGCTCGCGCCGAGCCTTCGGCATTCCTCCGCAGGCTCTGCCCCCAGAGACCGCGCCGCTTCCCGGCGCACGGCGGCTCGAGCACTCTGCGGTTTCGGCCGTGCGGAGAGCAGGTTCTGCCGTGGGTAGCGGCGTGAGCCGGGGTGCGTCAGTGATCGGCAGCGGTGTCTCCAAGGGCACGACAGCGATCGGCGGTGCGGCTCGGAGCATCACGCGTCGTCCCGACAAAGACCCAGGCACGCAAGCGACCGACGCCGCCCCGGAATAGTCCGGGGCGGCGTCGGTCGGGTCTGTGGAGATCGAACCTCAGGCTGCGATCACGAGCCGAGCTGGCCGAGCGTCACGTCGACCGTGCGGGTCTGACCATCGCGAACGAAGGTCACCGTTGCATCGCTTCCGGCCGCCGCGGCACGCACCTGGGCGGTGAGGTCGGTCGCGTCCGAGATCGGCACACCGTTGAAGCCCGTCACGATGTCACCTGCCTGCAGGCCACCGCGCTGAGCCGCGCCGCCGTCGGTCACCTCGGCGATATACGCGCCCGTGATCGTCGAATCAGCGATCGCTGCCGCGTTCTGCACACTCGCACCCAGCAGTCCGTGCGTCGCCGAACCGGTGTCGATGATCTCCTGCGTCACGCGCTCGACAACGTTCGAGGGGATCGAGAAGCCGACGCCGATGGAGCCCGACTGACCTGAAGATCCGCCCGCAGAAGCGATGGCGACGTTGATGCCGATGAGCTTGCCGTCGGAGTCCACCAGGGCACCACCCGAGTTGCCGGGGTTGATGGCGGCATCCGTCTGGATCACCGCGATCGAGATCGTTTCGCTCGACCCGGTGCTGCCCTGGTTACCCTGACCGAAGTCGAAGTAGAACGGACCCTGCGTCCCGTTGCCCTCGGAGTTGGGGTCGCTCTGTTCGGTGTCGGGCGCAGCTGACGAGGAGATCTGGATCGACCGGTTGAGTGCGCTCACGATACCCGTGGTCACCGTGTTCGACAGCCCCAGCGGCGCGCCGATGGCGACAGCCTGGTCGCCGACGTTCAGATCCGAGGAGTCCGCGAACTCGATCGGCGTCAGGTCTTCGGCGCCCACGAGCTTGATCACGGCGAGGTCGTAGGTGGGGTCGGTGCCGACGACATCAGCGTCATAGACGCGCCCGTCTGACGTGGTGACCCGGACCGTCGCGTCTCCGGTCGCACCGTCGAGGGTGACGACGTGCGTGTTGGTTACGACGTAACCGTCAGAGGTCAGCACGACGCCTGACCCGGTTCCGCCGCCGCTGGAGGAGGTTGCCTCGATGGTCACAACGCTCGGGAGAACCTTGGTCGCGATCCCCGTCGTCTGCGTCACAGACGACGTGTCATTGACTGTGACACTCGCGGGTCCGGATGCCGTCGTCACGGTGTCGGGGGCGAACAACGCGGCCCCGGCGTAGGCGCCGCCAAGGCCGGCTGCACCGCCCACGAGTGCTGCGGCAATGATGATCCCGGCAACCGCGCCTGCGCCGACCTTTGCGCGGGGCGCCGCCGTCGTGGTGGGAGCGAAGGCGTACTGCGGGGCAGTACCCGGAGAGGTGAACGGCGCCTGCGCGTAGGGGGACTGCGGGTGGTGGGTACCAGCCGCGGGAGGAGCCCACACCGGTGACGCGCCTGCGGCAGAGGATGCTCCGGGGGCAGGCGGCAGCGGTTCGGTCGGCTGCGTCGACCCTGCCGGTGCAGGAGCAGGAGCCGCCACCGCATCGGCGACCTGCTCGGTCGCGTTAGTGGTCGGCGCCGCGGCGTCGGCGGTCGAAGCGGAGGCGTCGGTGCCCTGTTCGGGGAGGCCTGTTCCCGCGGCGTCAGCGGGAGGCTGCGAGTCGGTGGGGTCTGCGGTGTTCTCGGTGCTCATGGATGCTCCTTCCAAGCACCATCAACGGTGCCGCCGGATGCTGTGTGAATCCTATGGCTGAGTCGGGAGCGGACTATGCAGTCGTCATGCTCTCGTTCGGTGCCGCACCGACGACACCGTTTACGGGCGCGGGATCACGTCGAACCGACGCAGCCGGAGGGCCGGGTTGACGCGCCGGACGCGATCCACGGCATCCGGGTCCACGTAGCCGACCGCAACGTCGGTACCGGTCCCAACCCCGGCGATCGCCACGCCCTGAGGGTCGAGCACCACCGAGGCCCCAACACCCAGCGGCGGCGGGTGGTCGGCTGCCGCGACGAACACCGTGTTCTCGATCGCGCGGGCCGCGAGCAGCGTCTGCCACTGAAACTCTTTGAGCGGTCCCCGCACCCAGGCTGCGGGCACCACCATGCCTTCCACTCCGGCATCCGCGAGAGTTCGTGCGACCTCCGGGAAGCGCAGGTCGTAACACGTCATGAGCCCCCAGCGCAGCCCGCCAACCTCAAAGGTCTGCGGCGGCGCGATCTCGCCCGCTTCGACCCAATCAGACTCCCGCTGCCCGAACGCATCGTAGAGATGGAGCTTGCGGTACACAGCCAGGAGGCCGCCCGGACCGACGGCGACGACTGCGTTGCGCACCTTCCCGGGGTTGCTGGCTGTCTCGATCAGGCCCGCGACGATCACCGCGCCGGTGCGCTGCGCTGCCTGATGCAATGCTCCAACAAACGGCCCATCCACGTCCTGCGCGTGACGAGCGAGCGTCTGGTCGAACGGGTCCACGAAGTAACTGGAGTACTCGGGGAACACGACGAGCTTCGCGCCGCGATCAGCTGCCACGTCGACCATTCGATCAATCTGGCGCGCGTTGGCCTCGCTGTCTGCAGACGGCGCGAACTGCGCGATCGCCACGGCGACGGCCGGTGCCGGCATCCGGGTCATGAGCGGTCTGCCTTTCGCGAATGGTGTCTGCGCAAATACCCCGGCACGACGAGCCACAGGATGACAACGGTGGCGCCGAGGGCAGCTGCCGCGATCCAGGCTGGGTCGAACCCCAGAACGACGTCGAAGACGAAAGCGACAACCCCGACCAGAAGGATACCCACCGTCGCCAGAGCACCAATGAGTGCGCGGTGGCCGAAGATCACGACGTCGGGTTTGGCGAGCCTACGGAACAGGCTGCGGTGCATCGCCACCGGCGCCAAGGCGATGATCGCGCTGAGAGCCGCGAGCACCAGGAGAACGAGGTAGAAGGCACGCTGTGGGTCCGTCAGATCGCCGAACGCTGGTTGGAACGCGACAGCCAGCAGAAATCCCGTGAGGATCTGCGTGCCGGTCTGGAGCACGCGCAACTCCTGCAGCACGTCATCCCAGTTGCGATCGGCGCGCTGGCTCGGCGTCTCGGATCGTCCGTCGAACGCGGCGTCGCCGGATGATGCCGCCGAAATCTCGCCCGGGGTTGCCATCATGCGGCCATCCTCCCCGGCGTCGACGAGTCGAGGCAACCGGCAGGTCGCCCGAGATGCGAGGCTGCGGGAACCGTGCTAAAGTCGATCCTTGTGCCGCGGGGTGGAGCAGTTCGGTAGCTCGCTGGGCTCATAACCCAGAGGTCGTAGGTTCAAATCCTGCCCCCGCAACCAAGAGAAGGCCCCGGATCCGCAAGATCCGGGGCCTTCTGCATTACTCCGGGAGCGCACCGAGGTGAGCTCAGCTGGGGTCAATCGCCTGGCTCACGTCGCTCAAGTACCGCCCGATGAGCTTCAGCTCATCCTCCGTATACGGCTCCGTCACGCGACGCATCTGCTCGAGGTGCTCGGAGAAGTGCTTGAAGAAGGTCGCCCGCGAGTGCGCGGTCAACGTCAGGATGCGCGCCCGGCGATCACGGGGATGCGGGTGTCGCTCGATGTAGCCAGCGCTCTCCAGTCGGTCCAGCAACTTCGTCGTCGATGCTGTCGATATCCGCAGGTGCTTCGCGACCTCGTGCGGACTCACGGAGTCGCCCCGCTGCTCTCGCACGATCATCATGCGCAAGGCCGCGAGATCCGTCGCGTTCATGTCCATGTCATCTTTCATGCCGCCATTCATGCGGTCCATGGCATCATTGAGCGCACGGATGCTCAGCAGAACGTCCAGCACAGCCTGCTGGTGTGGAGTCTGCGGAACCCACGGCGTGGTCATGATGGACACCCCTTTCCACTCCTTGTTATCATCAGACGGGAGATATCGCTAGCTAAACTAGCGATATAGGAGGAGAAACAATGACGGATGGCGACCATGTGGTCTTGCTGGACGACGACGGCAACCCGGTAGGCACCGCCCCGAAGAGCAGTGTGCATGGCACCGAAACCGCCCTCCATCTCGCTTTTTCGTGCCATGTCCTCAACGCCGATGGCCAGGTGCTCGTCACTCGCCGAGCACTCGACAAGAAGACCTGGCCGGGCGTATGGACCAACTCGTTCTGCGGCCACCCCCGACCTGCAGAGCCGCTGCTGTCGGCAGTTCAGCGTCGCGGCGAGTTCGAGCTCGGCATCCGTCTGGCAGACATCGAGCTCGCGCTCCCCCTCTTCCGTTACCGCGCGGTCGATGCGGGCGGAATCGTTGAGAACGAGATTTGCCCCGTATACATCGCACGCACCGACGACGAGGTGGCACCGAACCCGCTCGAGGTCGCCGAGGCGCGCTGGGTGGACCCAGACGAGCTCGGCGCATCGCTGATCACCACCCCGTGGGCCTTCAGCCCGTGGCTCGTCTTGCAGTCGCAGCAACTCCGCCTCTTCGAATCGCCGCAATTGCAGCGAAGAGCGTCATGATTCCCGACGCCGCCCGCATCGCCGTCGACACCGCTATCGACGACGCCCTCGCGCGACTTGCCGCACGGGCGACGAAACAGGGAGAGTCGATGTCGGCGCTCACGGCAGCCGTGAGCAGCGCGACCGCCGGCGGCAAGCGCCTGCGGCCCCAGCTCGTGGTGGCATCCTTCCTCGCGGTCGGCGGCGACCTTGAGCGCGCACCCGCCCTGTCGTCGGTTGCGGCGGCCTTCGAGCTACTGCACAGCGCCTTCGTCATCCATGACGATGTCATCGATCACGACGTGACCCGGCGGGGCGTGCCCAACGTCGCCGGTCGATTCCGCATCCGTGCGAAGGCGCAGGGAGCTGACGCGAAAGGAGCGGCACTGCTCGGGGACGCTGCCGCGATCCTCGCCGGCGACCTGCTGCTGCACGAGGCTACCCGGATGGTGGCCCTGGCGGATGTCCCCGATAGGCAACGCACCCGACTGCTTGACCTCCTCGATGATGCAGTCTTCGTCTCGGCCGCCGGCGAACTGGCCGACGTCGAGAACAGCGTCACCCCCGACCTCGCCGAACAGGCAGAGATCCTCGCAGCGACCTATAACAAGACCGCCGTCTACTCGTTCACCGCCCCCTTGTGCGCTGGGGCGATCCTCGCCGGTGCACCCTCGACCTGGATCGCTGACCTCGAACGTATCGGCGGCTCCCTGGGCCTCGCTTTCCAGCTCGTGGACGACCTCATCGGCGCGTTCGGCACGGCAGAGCAAGCGGGTAAGGATGCCGGTAGCGACCTGCGCGAGTCCAAGCGGACACCACTCATTGCGCTCGCTCGCGAGAGCGCGCAGTGGCCATTGGTCACCAGCACCCTTGCTGTCGCCCATACCGGTCCGATCGCGGTCCGTCACGCCCAGTCCGCGCTCGAAGCCAGCGGCGCCCGTGAGCGGCTTCATCAGCTCATCGCCGAGAACCTGTCGGATGTGCGCCGACGCGCCGCCCGTTCGACGCTCCCGCCCCGCGCGGTGACCTTGGCCGATACGCTCGCTGCGGCAGTGGAGGAGCGCATTCCGTGAGTCATCAGCCGACGGGCATCCCACTGTACGACACGGCAGCCGACGACGCTGCGGCAGCCGTGATCGCGGCATACTCGACCTCGTTCGGCATGGCCACGCGCCTCCTCGGGTCCCGAGCCCGCACACACGTGCGCAACATCTACGCCCTCGTGCGCGTCGCCGATGAGATCGTCGACGGCCCCGCCATTGAGGCCGGCCTCGATGCCACGCAAGCCGCTAGCCTTCTCGATGCACTGCAAGAAGAGACGATGGCAGCGATCGACCGGCGTTTCAGCAGCAACCTTGTCGTGCACGCCTTCGCGCGGACTGCTCGCGAGTGCGTCATCGGCGCCGACCTCATCGACCCCTTCTTCGCGTCGATGCGAACCGACCTGACCGTCGCCGCGCACGACGACGCCTCCCACGACTCCTATGTGTACGGATCGGCCGAGGTGGTCGGGCTCATGTGTCTGCAGGTATTCGTCAATGCGGGCCAGCCCTCGCCATCCGGTCCGAGCCCCGAGCTCGTCGACGGCGCTCGACGCCTGGGCGCAGCCTTCCAGGACGTCAATTTCCTGCGCGACCTCGACCACGACGAGGAGACGCTCGGACGCGACTACCTCGGCATCGCCACGGGCGATCATGACCGGGAGGCGATCCTCGACAGGATCGATGCCGACCTCGCCGCTGCAGCAGCGGTGATCCCCCAACTACCGGCTGACTGTCGGCGCGCCGTGACCGCGGCACACGACCTGTTCGCCGAGCTCTCGCGCCGGTTGCGGGCCGACCCGACACCGGCCGTGAGGGTGCGCGTGCCCGATATCGTCAAGGCAGGGCTCATCGCCCGCGCCCTGGTGGGGGCATCGCCACGCCGAACCGGCGCGTGAGCGCCGCGAGCATCAATCACGCGCCCGTTATCCACCCGCCAGGAATGAGGAGTCAGCATGAGCGAGACGGCTAGCGCCCACACCCAGGGGGTACCGACCGACGCAGGCAGCGCGGTGGTCATTGGGGGCGGCATCGCGGGCCTGGCAACAGCAGCCCTCCTCGCCCGCGAAGGGTGGTCGGTGAGCCTGTTCGAGGCTCGCGAGCAGGTCGGAGGCCGCGCCGGTGTGTGGGAGGCCGGCGGTTTCCGCTTTGACACCGGACCTAGCTGGTACCTGATGCCCGAGGTGTTCGACCACTTCTTCCGGCTGATGGGGACGAGTACCGCCGAACAGCTGAACCTCGTGCGCCTTGACCCCGCGTACCGCGTCTACAGCCAGCCGCCAGCGGGCACCGCGAACGATCCGATCGACATCCGCTCGGGCCGAGAGCTCTCCACGCAGCTGTTCGAGAGCATCGAACCGGGCGCGGGAGCTGTGCTTGCCGAGTACCTCGACTCGGCAAAGGACGCCTACGATCTTGCGGTCACCCGGTTCCTGTACGACACGTACGAGACGACGGCGGGTCTTCGCGACCCGGCGCTGCTGCGCCGCGTGCCGCAGCTCGCTCCGCTCCTGACCACGACACTCTCGCGTCACGTCGAACGCCGCTTCAGCGATAAGCGCCTCCAGCAGGTCCTCGGCTACCCGGCAGTGTTCCTCGGCGGGTCCCCCTACGGCGTGCCGAGCCTCTACCACCTCATGAGCCACCTCGACCTTGCAGACGGCGTGCTCTACCCGCAGGGCGGACTCTACGAAGTCATCCGTGCCGTCGAGCGCGTCGCGCGGGGCGCAGGCGTGTCCATCGAGACCGGAGCCGAGGTCACCTCGATCGTCACAACCCCCACGGCCGGCGGGCGCGCACAGGCGACAGGAATCACGCTCGCCGACGGGCGCCGTGTGGATGCCGACCTCGTCGTCTCGTCGGCAGATCTGCATTTCACAGAAACCCAGCTGCTTCCCGAGCCGCTACGCACCTACCCCGAGAAGTGGTGGGACAAGCGCACGCCGAGCCCCGGCGCACTGCTCCTGCTCCTGGGAGTCGAGGGCGAACTGCCGCAGCTCGCCCACCACACGCTGCTGTTCACCGAGGACTGGCGCTCGAACTTCGATGACATCTTCGGGGAGCACACCCGCATCCCCGACCCGGCATCGATCTATGTCTGCAAGCCCTCCGCGACCGACCCGACTGTCGCTCCCGAAGGCAGCGAGAACCTCTTCGTCCTGGTTCCCATTCCCGCAGACCCGAGCCTCGGACACGGCGGTGTCGAGCGCAGCGGCTCCCCACGCATCGAAGCCGCCGCCGATCGCGTGATCGCACAGATCTCTCGGTGGTGCAACATCCCGGACCTTGCCGAACGGATCACCGTTCGCCGCACGATCGCACCCGGAGATTTCGAACACGACTTCCACGCCTGGCGCGGCAACGCACTGGGCCTTGCCCACACGTTGCGCCAGAGTGCCGTGTTCCGCCCTCGGAATGCATCCAAGAAGGTCGACTCCCTCGCCTACGCGGGGGCCTCAGCCCTGCCGGGAATCGGCCTGCCGATGTGCCTGATCTCGGCCGAGCTCGTCGTCAAGCGCCTGCGCGGCGACCGCTCCCCCGGTCCGATTGCCGAGCCGGCGGCCGTCTGAGATGCCGGGTCTGTATCTCCTGGCGATCCTGGTGTCTGCGGCAGGGATTGCGGTGATCGACGCGCGCTGGCGCTTGGCAGCCTTCGCGGCACCCGTCCGGACGCTGGCTGCCGTCGGGATCGGAGTGATGTTCTTTCTCGCGTGGGATGCCGTCGGCATCCTCACTCGCGCGTTTATCAAGGGCGACAGCGGGCTGTTCATCGGGATCGATCTGGCACCCGAGCTTCCCCTGGAAGAGCCCTTCTTCCTCGCCTTCCTGTGTTACCTCGGGCTCGTGATCTACGCCGGTGCGCTCCGTTACATGGACTCCCGCGCCGCGCGGTCGAGCGCGGACGGGGCGGTGAGTGAGCAATGACGTACGCGCTCATCATCATTCCGTTCGCGCTGTTCACTCTTGTCGTGACGCTGCTGTCGGCGACACAGCCGGGCATGAAACGGCGGATGCTGGCATCGACGATCAGCGCCGCCGTTCTCGTCATCCTCACCGCGATCTTCGACAACGTGATCATTTCCGCGGGGCTCGTCGCCTATCCCGAGGGCACCTCGAGTGGCATCCGCATCGGGGTCGCACCAATCGAGGACTTCTCGTACGCGATCTGCGCCGCCTACCTCGTGCCTGCCGTTTATGTCCTGCTACCCAAAGCTCGCACGGGGGTCACTCGTGAGCAGCGCTGAGCCAACTCTCGGGCCCGGGCGTGTGATCCGCGAACTGTTCGTCTCGTCGCGGCCGGTGAGCTGGATCAACACCGCCTACCCGTTTGCTGCCGCCTACCTCCTGACGACGCGGCACGTCGACGCGACTCTCGTCATCGGCACCCTGTTCTTCCTCATCCCGTACAACCTCGCGATGTACGGGATCAACGACGTGTTCGACTACGAGTCAGACCTCCGCAATCCCCGCAAGGGCGGCGCGCACGGCGCGGTCCTCGATCGACGGATGCACCCCATCACCCTGTGGGCTGCCGGCCTCTCGTGCACCCCGTTCGTGGTCTATCTGGCCATCGTCGGGTCACCACTATCGTGGCTGGTCCTCGCCCTCAGCCTGTTCTTCGTCGTGTTCTACAGTGCCCCGCCGCTGCGCTTGAAGGAGCGGCCCTTCGCCGACTCCGTCACCAGCAGCATCCACTTCTTCTCCCCCGCCGTCTACGGTCTGGTCCTGGCCGGGGCGACCTGGACGTGGCAGCTCGGACTCATCATCCTGGCCTTCGGCCTGTGGGGTGTCGCCTCGCACGCGTTCGGCGCCGTCCAGGATGTCGTGGCCGACCGGGAAGCGGGAATCTCGTCGATCGCCACGGCTCGAGGATCGCGGTGGACGGTGAGGTTCGCCCTCGTTTGCTACGCCCTCTCCGGGCTCGTCATGCTCGGCACGGCGTGGCCGGGACCGCTGGCCGCGATCGCCGCCATCCCGTACCTCGTCGCGGTCTGGCCGTACCGATCGATCCGTGACGCCGACGCCGAACGTGCCACCATCGGATGGCGCCGATTTCTCTGGATCAACCAGTTCGCCGGCTTCGTTGTGACGCTGCTGCTGATCTGGTGGTGGATCCTGACCGCCTGAGCGCGCCTACTGTGCGCCCAGGGCGATCAGCTGCTCCACCGCCGCCGTCAGCCTCGCGTCAGCCTCGGCGAATGCCGTCAGATCGCCAGCCTTCAAAGCCGCGTCCCGGTCGAGCATGGCCTGCTGAGCCTCCTGCAGCGCCACCTGGTAGGCATCCGTCGGCTCGGTCGGTGTCGTCGTCTCCGTCGGGCTCGGCTCGGGCGTCGGCTGCGTCGTAGCTCCCGGCGTGGGCGTCACATCGCTGTCACCACCGGTGGCACCGGCGTCGCCGCCGAACAGGGCGTCGAGAGCTTCGGACAGGGTGTCTTCGAACGCGATGTCGTTACCGAACGACACGAGCACCTTCTGCAGGGTCGGAAGCTTTGTCGCCCCCGATGACTGCACGAAGACCGGCTGGACGTACAGCAGTCCACCGCCCACGGGAAGGGTGAGGAGGTTTCCGTTCAGCACGTCGGACTGTCCCTGCTTCAGCAGGTTGATCTGCGACGAGATCAGCGGGTCGGCGTTGAAGGTGTTCTGAACCTGTCCGGGGCCGGGCACCGTCGTGTCAGCAGAGATCACGAGCATGCGCAGCTTGCCGTAATCATCTCGCGTCGTGCCCGCTTCATCCCCGGCGTTGGAGTCGACCGCGAGATAGCCCATGAGCACGTTTCGGGCGTTCCCTGCCTCGGACGACGGGATGAACGTCGTGAACATCGAGTACGACGGCGAGGTCTGCCCCGGCATCTGCATGCTCAGGTAGTACGGCGGCTGGAGCTCGGAGTCGTTCTGCGGGTCGTTCGGGGTCTCCCACGCGTTGTCGCGCTGGTAGAACGACTGTGCATCGTTCACGTGGTAGACACCCAGGATCGCGCGCTGCACCTTGAACAGATCGGTCGGGTACCGCACGTGGCTCATGAGGTCTGCCGACATGTCAGAGATCGGCTTGAGCGTCGACGGGTAGACCTTCTGCCACGTCTGCAGCACAGGGTCTGTCTCATCCCACGCGTAGAGGGTCACGGAACCGTCATAGGCGTCGACAGTGGCCTTCACCGAATTGCGGATGTAGTTGATGTTGTCGAGGCCGAACCGCTGCTGAGCGGTGTTCGAGTCCGAGATTGCTTCCTGCAGACTCACCGTCGACGAGTAGGGGTAGTTTGCGCTGCGGGTGTACCCGTCGATGATCCACACGATGCGACCGTCGACGACGCTCGGGTACGGATCGGAGTCCAGCTGTAGGTACGGCGCGACTTTCTGCACGCGCGTCGCCGGGTCCCGGTCGTACAGGATCTGCGAGTCCTCGTTGATGTCGTCAGAGAAGAGGATCTGCTCGGACTGGAACTTCAGCGCGTAGATCAGACGGTTGAAGACGCTCCCGACGCTCGGGCCGCCGTTTCCTTCGAACGTCGTCTTGACGTCGCCGGAACCCTCCGATGAGCCAGTCGGGTAGTCAAGCTCAATGGGCGCGGTACCCTCAGGGGCCCCGACGATCGAGTACTGCGGCGACATCTCACCGAAGTAGACGCGGGGCTCGAAGTCCTCCTGATCGGAGAGGAACCCCGAGGCAGGGATGCCGCGCTCGAGGAAGACCGGCTCACCCTCGGTGGTGCGGTCGTTGCCCTTGGCGACCACGAGCCCGTAACCGTGGGTGTAGATGAGGCTGGTGTTCTGCCAGGTCTGTGCGGCGGTATCGAGCTGGTTCACGTCGAGTTCGCGCACCGAAACGACGGTGTCCTGCGACTGGCCGTCGATCTCATAGCGGTCGACGTCGAGCGGATTGTGGAACTGGTAGTACGCACGGTACTGCTCGAGCTGCCGCACAGTCGGAGGGATGATCGTCGGGTCCATGATGCGGATCTGAGCCGTCGTTGCAGCATCCTCACGCAACTGCCCGGCCTCGGCATCGGTTGCTGCCGAGAACTCCATCTGCTCGAGACCGCTGACACCATAGGCGGCCTTCGTGGCGTCGATGTTGTACTGGTAGTACTGCGCCTCGTAGTTGATCTTGTTCGGGGTCACCTGGAACGTGTTGACCACCCACGGGTAGCCGACACCGACCACCACGGTCGCGACAATGAGCACCGCGGTGGCAACCAACGGGTACCGCCACCGGCCGATGACGGCGGTGACGAAGAAGAGGATCGCAACGACGATCGCACTGATGGCCAGGATCGACAGACCCGGGATGACAGCGTTGACGCTCGTATAGGCGGGGCCGGTAATGCGGTCATCGTTCTGCACCATCAGCAGATAGCGATCCAGCCACAGGCTTACTCCCTGCACCAGAACGTAGAGTCCCGCGATCACGGCGATCTGAATACGAGCGGACTTCGAGATGCGCAGTTCACGCTGACCCACTCGGACGGAGCCGTAGAGGTAGGACACGACGACGGTCACGAGCAGACTCACCAGGAGGACCGCCGAGACAAAGCCGAGCAGCGCGCTGTAGAACGGCAGCGCGAACATGTAGAAGCCGGTGTCGAGGTTGAAGATCGGATCCGTGACATCGGTGGCAACGCCGTTGAGCCACAGCCAGGTCGTCTGCCACTGCGTCGACGCCGCAAATCCCGCGAAGAAGCCGAAGAAGACGGGAATCCCCCACATCGCCAGGCGACGCAGCGGCTCGACGACCTCTTGGTAGCGATCCAGCTGCGAACTCAGCCGCACGTAGACCGGCCGCAACCGGTAGGCGAGCTGAATCGTGACCCAGACCGGGATTGCCATCCCGAGGAAGCCGATGACGAACATGATCACGCGGGCTACCCACTGCGTGAGCAGGACCTCCTCGAATCCGAGCTGGTCGTACCAGAGCCAATCCGCGTAGAGGCTCGCGAAGATGAAGAAGCCGACAACGAGCGCGGCGATGATCGCAAGGGAGATGGCGAGGATGCGGCGGGACGGCGAAGGCGTGGCCCTGTTCGGCGCTGAGGTCGTGGTCACCGTTTCATCCTAGGCGGCCGCTTCTGAGCGATCGCCGTACAGATGCCCTGATCCTGTTCGCTCTGAGCGACCCTGCCTGTTCGGCCCGGCACTCACTCGCAGGTCGGAAGCTGCGACAGGTCTCCGCCCGAACTGATCGTGTCGAGAACGGTCAGCGCGTCATCGAGGGTTTGAACCGAAAACACCTGCAGGTCGCCGGGAATCTCTCCCACGACCTCCGAGCAGTTGGCGACGGGCGCGAGGAAGTAGTCGGCATCCGCTCGGTAGGCACCCCACATCTTCTGCTGGATGCCGCCGATCGGCCCGACTGTCCCGTCAGCAGTGATCGTGCCGGTTCCCGCGACGTTCTGGCCGCCGTTGAGGTTGCCAGGGGTCAGCGTGTCCATGATTCCCAGCGCGAACATCATCCCCGCACTCGGCCCACCGACGTTGTTCAGCTGGATCGTGACGTCGATCGGAAAGTCATAGTCGGTGATGAGTGTGATTCCGATGAGCCACATCGTTTGGCCGTCCACGGTGGTGGCAGCCGGCGTGACCTCGACCGTCAGGGGCTCTCCATCGCGCAGGATGTCGAGGCTCAGCGGAGCCCCACCGCCCTGCTGCACCTGCTCGCGCAGGGCCGAAGCATCAGTCACCGGCTCGCCGTCGGCGCGCAGCACGACATCGCCTTCTTCCAGGATGCCGTTTGCTGCGGCATCCTCACCGACAGAGACGACCGACACCTGCCTGCCGACGTCGTAGCCAAGCTCAGTGAGCGCTGCCGCTGTGGCCTCCTCTTGGGAGTCGACCATGAGAGCGGCTGATTGCTCGCTGCGCTGTTCGCTGGTTTGCCCCTCAGGGAAGACCGACTCGATCGGCACGACAGCGCGGGAGGGGTCGAACCACGCGACAGCGAGATCGAACCACGACGGCCGACGCTCGGGGCTTCCCGCGATCTGCACGGTCAGCAGGTCCAAGGCGCCGGAGGTCGGATAGGTCTCGGCACCCGAAACCTCGATGAGCGGAACCTCCTCACCGTCGCTCGTGGTGACGCTGCCGAGCGTGTTGTAGACCGGGCCGGGAAGCTCGATGACGTACGCGGTGGGCAGGAACGACATCGCCAGCAGAGCCAGCAGCGCGACCACTAGCGCCCACAGTCCCACGCGCGTGCGGCGACTGATGGGCGTCCGCCGCGCAGGCGTCACCGTTACGTTCTCGTCGAACAGCGCCACGTCATCCTCTCGGCCGTCGTTCGCGACCGGCGTAAGGCGATTCAGGTGGGGCCCGCGGGTGCGATCATTCGTGCGACTAGCGTAGAGGCCAAGCTCAAGAACCGGCTGAAAGGCGGCACCCGTGGCTGACGACGACCGGAACCCCGACGACGACCTACCCGAGCTGTTCCGGCAGCTGTTCGGCCAGGCCGGCATGGACGGCGACCAGCTCGCCGAACTGCAGAAGATGGGGTTCGACCCCGCGATGATCCAGCGGGCCATGCAACAACTCCAGGGTGCTATGGCCTCCGCCGGTGAGGGCGGGATCTCCTGGGATGCCGCCACGACGCAGGCGCTGCACATCGCGAACAAAGACGGCGCGGGGATCACCGCTGCCGACCGCTCGGCAGCCGACGACGCCTTCACCCTTGCATCCCTGTGGCTCGGTGAAGCCACGACGATCTCGGACCTCCCGGGTCCGGGAGTGACCATGACCCGCGGCGGATGGGTGGAAGCCACCCTGCCGGTGTGGCAAGAGCTGGCTGAGCCGGTAGCGACGAGCATCGCGGATGCCTTCACGGCAGCGCTCCAAGAGCAGTCGCCTCCCGAGATGCAGCAGATGATCGCTGGGGCCGGGCGGGTGATGCGCACGATCGGCGGTTCCCTGTTCGCGGCACAGTTGGGAACAGTCGTCGGAAACCTCTCGACGGAGGTCGTCAGCGGCGGCGATGTCGGCATCCCGTTGCTGCCCGACGGCCAGGCCGCCGTTGTGCCGCAGAACTACGCGCAGCTCGCGAGGGATCTCGAGATCCCCGACGACCAGTTCGCGCTCTACATCGCTACCCGTGAACTCGCGCACGCGCGGCTGTTCCGTCACGCACGATGGCTGCGACTGCACGTGCTCTCGCAGGTGTCGGACTTCGCACGCGGAGTCCGGGTCGATACCGGAGCGCTCGAAGAGCTCGCGGGCCGGTTCGATCCGCAGCACCCCGAGGAACTGCGCGAGGCATTGGAGAGCGGAGCGCTGTTGCCGGAACGGTCTGAGTCGCAGCAGGCAGCCCTCGCCCGCCTGGAGACGATGCTGGCGACGATCGAGGGCTGGGTTGACGTCGTGACGGCGCAAGCCACAACCCGCCTTCCTGCGGCCGACCGAATCGCCGAGACCGTCCGCCGGCGCCGCGCCGTCGGCGGACCGGCTGAACAGGCGCTCGGAACATTGGTCGGACTCGAGCTTCGTCCCCGCCGCATCCGTGAAGCCGCGAGCATGTGGCGCGCGATCACGGATGCCGTCGGCATCGAGGCGCGAGACGAACTCTGGGACTCTCCCGACCTGGTCCCCACGGCTGCCGACATCGACGACCCGAGCGCACTGATTGCGCGGCTCGAAGCGCGCGCCCGTGGTGAGGAACCGGCACCGGACGAGTTCGACGACGCGCTGGCCCGACTGCTCTCAGGCGAAGACGGCGGTCCTGCCGAAGACGGTCCCGACGAGCAACCCGTCTAGGCCCGCAAGAGGGCGCTTTCTGCGCCCGCGCGTCAACCGCTCCTCCCCAGGAGCGCTCATTGCCGCGCCAGGAGATTTCTGTGGACAGCGCCACCGCCGCGGCCCACCCGCCCCGGACAATCGGGACATGCTACGCATCGACCCCGCCTACCCGCCCCTGTGGCGAACCCCGACGATGCTTCAGTTCGGCAGGAGTGATCGCGCGCGGCTCGACGAGCCGGAGCTCTGGCAACTTCAGGTGATCCGCGAGCTGGTCAAAGGCATCCCGGAGGTCGGCGTGAGCGCGCTCGCCCGATCCCTCGGGGTTTCTACAGCCGACATCGACGCGCTGCTCGGCCGACTGGGACCCGTCATCGTCAGCAGCGGGACCGCTTTGCGCGTCGGAGTGGAGGTTGTCAACGATCCCGCGGCCCCGTATGGAACGCGCATCCGCGACGGACTGCACGACCTCGGGATCGACGCATCGCTGGACACGTCGCGGGAGCAGGATGCCGTCGTGATGGTCGCCGCGCACGGGCTGCATCCGCGGCGAGCTGCGCCCTGGATGGGCGAGGACATCCCGCACATCGGAATCGTCCTGGGAGCTGGTGAAGCAGATGTCGGCCCGCTCGTCCTGCCGGGCCAGAGCGCGTGCTTGGTCTGCGTGGCAGCTCACGAACGCGACCGGGATCCGGCATGGCCGCTGGTGGCGGCGCAATTGGTCGGACGCGGCGATCCGGCGGGTCCGGCATCCCTCGCCGCCGAGGCAGCACTTCACACGGGAAGGCTGCTGCTGGCGGGACGCAGCGGGCTCAGTCTGCGTCTGACGCTCACTGACGGCGCCGAGAGCCGGCAGTGGGAGCAGCATCCCGAGTGCTCGTGCGGATCTCCTGCAGAAAACGCGACGGCGAGCGCCCCCGCGATCCCGCGGACCACGACAGCGACAGGGATCGCCGTGCCCGCGTGATGCCGACGTAGGCGAGGCGCCGCTCTTCGTCGATCTGGTCGAAGTGCGTGGCGTATGCGATCGGCAGCAGCCCTTCGGCAAGACCGACGAGGTACACGTGGTCCCACTCCAGACCCTTGGCTGCGTGCAGGGTCGCGAGCGTGACGGCACGAAGGGTCGGTTCATCCTGGGCCCGTGCGCGGGACATGAGCTCGTCGGTGAACGAACGCATGGTCGTTCCGGCCGGTGCCTCTTCGGCAAGCCGCAGGATCGCCGCGCGCGCCTCCCACGATTCACGCACGGCTCCTCCCGCGGGCGGCGCTTCGTCGGTCATGCCCAAAGATCGCAGGATGTCGCGAACGGCGTCGACGAATCCTCGCTCAAGCGGTGCGACTGACGCGCCGCGCAGCGCCAGCACCGCCTGACGAACCTCGGGAAGGTCGAAGAACCGCCGGCCTCCCAGCACTGTCGTGGCGATCCCGGCGTCTGCCAGCGCTGCCGCGATCTCCGCAGACTGCGCTCCGGTGCGGTAGAGGACGGCGATGGATGCCGGATCTGCTCCCGCCCGGAGCTGCTCAGCGATGCGCACAGCCACGCCGCGGGCTTCGTCAGCCTCGTCGCGATAGGTCGACACGGTCGGCGTGGAATCAGGTGCTGTCTTCGCCGCCGCGGCCGTCAGGTGCACGGCCCCGGGGCGTTCTCGCATGAGGTCGTTGGCCACGGCCAGCACCGCTGCATCCGAACGATAGTTGCGGTGCAGTTCGACGACCCGGGCATCGTCCCACCGCAGTGGAAACTCGATGAGAAACCGCGGGTCTGCGCCTGCGAACGAATAGATGGTCTGGCTCGCGTCGCCGACCACGCAGAGGTCGCGCCGATCCCCCACCCACAGTTCGAGCAGGTGCTGCTGGAGAGGCGAGACGTCCTGATACTCATCGACGGTGAAGTGCCGGTACTGCTCGCGGACGGCCGCGAGCACGTGGGTCTCAGTCTCGAGCATCCCGGCGCACGCCAGGAGCACGTCCTCGAAATCCATCTGTCGGCGCTGGTCCTTGAGCGCCTCGTAGGCGCGGTGAAGCTCAACTGCGCTCGAGGCCGGCAGTCTCCCAACGGTGGCGCCCGCGCGGACGCGCGCGTACTCGTCGATCGTGCGCATCGTGACCTTGCGCCACTCAATGTCGGCGGCGACGTCGCGCAGAGTCGGTGTATCGAGCTGCAGTCCGATGCCATCGGCAGCGTGCGCGAGAACCCGCACCTTGTTGTCGATGATCGCGGGCGGGCGATCACCGGCGAGGGTGGGCCAGAAGTAGTTGAGCTGGGCGAGCGCCGCGCTGTGGAAGGTACGGGCTGCCACGCCGTCGACGCCCAGCATCCGGAGCCTCCCCCGCAGCTCACCAGCGGCCTTACTGGTGAAGGTGAGCGCCATGACACGACCCGGCGAGTACGCGCCGGTGTCGACGCCGTGCGCGATCCGCCGGGTGATCACGCGTGTCTTGCCGGTGCCGGCGCCGGCGAGCACGCACACCGGCCCGCGGAGGGCCGTCACCGCCTCACGCTGCTGCTCGTCAAGACCCTCGAGCGCGTTCACTGCTGCGCCGACCGGTACCACTGCTCAATGAGGGTGCGCGCGATGGAGCTGAGCCCGGGAAGCTGGACATCCGAATCGCCGCCCAGCGCGGCCCCGATCTCAGCGCGATCGAACCAGCGGACCTCGATGATCTCCTCGCCATCGGCGACGGGGATCTCGGTGCTCGTCACCGCGTGGAAGCCGACCATGAGCGAGCGCGGATAGGGCCATGCTTGCGATGCGACGTACGTCATGTCCTCGACGTGGACACCGGCCTCCTCGAGAATCTCTCGCGTGACCGCGGCCTCGAGGGATTCGCCGGCCTCAACGAACCCGGCAAAACACGAGAACCTGCCCATCCCCCAGGCGACATGGGATCCCAGCAGCAGCCTGGCCCCGGTGGGATCGGTGACAGCGACGATGACGGCGGGATCGGTCCGGGGAAAGATGTCCTGCTCGCACGAGGAGCAGCGCCGCGACCACCCACCGGACTGCAGGGCGCTCAGGGATCCGCAGCGGGGGCAGTAGGCCGAATCCAGTAACCAGCGCCCGAGGCTCACCGCCGCTACAAATGCCCCGCCGTCGGCATCGACGAGCTCTCCCCCGATGACGCGCAGCGACGCCCACGTAACTCGGTCACCGAAGCCACGCGGAATCTCGCGGAGCGCGAGAACCCAGCGGTCGGTGCCATCGGACCCGGTGCCCAGGAAGGCGTACTCGCCATCGGCTCCTGCCAGCGCTGGGTCGGTGCTCGGCCACCACTGCAAGGCCGGCGCATCTCCATCGCGAGCGATCACCGGAGCGTTGTCGCGGTGCACCGGAAGCACGAGAGCTGCGTCATCCGGCGCGGATCCGATCGCCGTTCTGCGGTGCTCAGCACGGTCGAACCCGCCGCGGGCCAGTGGCGGGACGGCGAAGGAGCGCATGAGAACGAGGACCTCCCTCAAGGGCGTGGCGCGACGGCTGCGGCGCTTGCCAGACCTACCCTGGGCACATGGCGCGCACCCTGTTCACTCTAGCCGCGGCGGTCTCGGCCGTCGCGCCGGATGCCGACATCGTCGCCGTCGCCCCGCTGACCGAGCACTCGGCGGGCCGGATGGATGCCGTGCAAGCAACCCTCGACACCGGCGCCCAGGTCGTCATCCGTGTGGCAACGGACCCCGAGGCTGCCGACGACCTCCGCGCCGACGCACGGGCTCTGCGCGCGCTCACGCCCGGCGTACGCGCCTTGCTGCCATACGCTGCACCCGAACTCCTGGGCGAAGTTCCGCTTGCCGACGAAACCGCCGTGATCACAAGCTTCATCGCCGGCTACCGCGTCGACCCCGGCGAGGTCCCCGCCGGCCCCGGCGTCGCCCCAGCACTGGCCGACGCTCTCGCCGCCACACACGCCCTCCCCGTGTCGTGGGCTCGCGAGGCGGGCTTGGTCATTCGTTCGGCGGAGCAGGTCAGAGACGAAGCATCGCGCCTCGTCGACCGGGCCGAGCACACCAAGAGGATGCCGCGCGCGCTGGTGTCGAGGTGGCGTCGAGCAATCGCCGACGATGACCTCTGGCGCTTCGAACCGACCGTGGTCCTCGGCGGCGCGTCATCCTCCAGCTTCTTCCTCGCCGATCAGGGCGGGGTTCCCACCGTGGTCGGCGTCGCCGATTGGCACGCCGTCGCGGTCGGCGATCCGGCAGTAGACCTGCAGTGGCTGGCTTCGGCACCCGCCGCGGCCGGCGATGTCCTGGACGCCTACATCGCCGCAAGCAGCCGAGCCCCAGACGGCCTGCTGCGCTCCCGAGCTCGCCTGCACGCAGAGCTCGAGTTCGCGGCGTGGCTCGTGCACGGCCACGACGCTGACGATCGCGCGATCGTGGCCGACGCCGAAGCACTGCTCTCGTCACTGGCCGACACCGTGGGTGGCGACGATCTGGTTGTTCGGACGACGTCGGGTATGGACGATGCCATGGCGGTGCTGGGTCGCGTTCCCGACACGTCGGCAGCGCTCGCTGATACCGAGGCGCAGCTCGCAGACACGTCGATGCACACCGACGCGTACGATCCCGAAGAACTCGCGATGTGGCTCCCCACCGAGGACGACGCTCAACTCAACGAGTCGTCCGACACGCCCGACCCCGATGGTGACTTGCCCGCAGCGGATGACGAGGCCGTGCCCGTGCTCGAAAACGAGCGTGAGAGTGCTGCGACGCCCGACCTCGTCACGGCTCCCATCATCCTTCCGGCGACAGCCTCGTCGGCACTGTTCGGGTCCGAGGATGGTTCTGACGCCGACGAGCCGGCCCGCGCCGCGCGCGCGGCGTTCCAGAGGTGGGCAAGCTCCGGTTCCGAGTAGACCCGGTCGGAGCGGATCGTGAGATCGTCGGCGACGTAGTACAGCACGACATCGATCTCGTCCAGGGGCACGCCCGTTCGCTTGTGATAGGCGAGGCGATACAGCGCGAGCTGCAGCATCCGGTTGCTCCGGTCGGCTTCCGATCGCGGCGGGGCACCGGTCTTCCAGTCGACGATTTCGATCCTTCCGCCGCGATCCTCACGCCGGTAGACCGCATCGAGCTTGCAGATGACCTGCTCCACCCCCGTCGCACCGCGCAGCGACATGTCGATCTCTGTCTCCACCTCGATCGGAGCGAGCCCCGCCCATTCGGAGCGCAGGAATGTCTCCTGGAGCCTGGTCAGGGCCGCGTCCTCTGATTCCGCGGCGCTAGCGTCGTCGCTGCCGAGGTCGATGCCCTCGTCGTCGAGGTCGAGCTCCCACAGCGCATCGTCCAGGGACGACCCGCGGCCCGTCTTGCCCGACCGGGACTCGACCCAGGCATGGAAGCGCGTCCCGAGGGTCGTCGCGCGGTATGGCCGTTCCGGCATGGGACGGACGAAGTCGTCAAGCGCAGCGCCGGCATCGACGACGAAGTCCTTGAAGCGTGAGGCAGCGACCCGGCGGGGTCCCTCGCTGGCGGCACGATGCAGCGCGGCACGCTCGTCGCGTTCTGCCAGCAACTGCACAATCTCGGGATCGATGTCCGGCTCGATGTCCGGCTCGATGGAGGGCTCTGTCTGCCACCGATCCAGAATGTGTCGCACTCGCTGCGCCGCGCGATGGACCCGGTCGGCGCGTGTCCCGAGCGGGTCCATGGGCCAGGTCACCGCGGGCCCACGGCGGTCCTCGTAGGGATTCGCGCTGTCGTCAGTCGAGCCGGTGGATTCCCACCCCAGGGCGGCGCCGATCTCATCGAGGAAGACGCTGGGAGCGCGCTGGTCGCGCTGCCCTCCCCACCGCGAGCCGGTCAACAGCAGATCACTGCGCGCCCGGGTTACTGCGACGTAGGCCAGCCGTCGCTCCTCAGCGGCGAGGTGATCTTTGACGGATGCCTTGAACTGCGTGATCGCGCTCCGTAGCGCCTTTCGGTCCGTCGCCTCCTCCCACGCGAGCGCCGGAAGTGCGGCACGATCACCGCGGAACCGGTAGGGCAACGTGCCGTACCCCATCCATCCCTGCGTCGACCGGGGCCGCGCCGGCAGTTCGTCCTGCACCATCCGCACAACCGCGACCGCGTCCCACTCCAATCCCTTGGCACCGTGGATGGTGAGCAGCTGAACGACGCCCGGCTCGGGCGGCTCGGTTCGCGGCATGAGCTCGTCCGTCTCTTCGGCATGGTCAAGCCACGCGAGCAGACTCGAGAGTGACCCCCGCTCGTCAACGGCGAGGAATCCCTGGATCTCGTCGAGGAACGATCGCAGCTGCGCAGTGGCAAGACCTGCCGGGCCGCGAGTCTCGTTCGCCGCGAGTTCAATATCGAGCAGCAGTTCGCGTTCTATTGCTCGGATCACTTCGGGGATCGGACCACCGAGCACACCGCGCAGGCGATGAAACATGCCGGATGCACCCCGAAGTCGCTCGACGCCTTCGGGGCTGACCTCTGAGAGCAGTGCGCTGCCTGGCCGCAGCGATCGGATCCTGTCGAGCGCGTCGACGATCGATGCCTGTTCGTCGGGCCCGACCGAGTCCCGCATCCGTGCGAGTACCTCCGGTGCAAGCGGAGTGAGATCGGCCCCGCGCCGCGCAAGGGTGTCTGCGAGCCGGCGGAGGGCTGCCAGGTCCGACAACCCCACCCCGAAGCGCGGACCCGACAGGATGCGGATGAGCGCGGACCCCTGACGCGGATCGTCCAACACGCGCAGCACGGCGACGACGTCAACGACCTCGGGAGTGGAGAGCAGCCCACCGAGACCCAGGATGCGGTGAGGGATCCCCCGCTCTGCAAGCGCGTCGGCGAAGACCGTCATGTGGCGCTTGGTGCGGAAGAGGATGGCACCCGAATGAGCATCGCCGCCCCGACCTCTGAGTGCTTCCTCATGCTCGGCGCGCAACCGTGCGAAAAACGTCGCAACCTCTGCAGCTTCGTCATCGATCGTGTTCGCATACACGTGCCCCACGTGACCGGCGGGCGCCCCAGGCCGGGGCTCGAGGGGCGGGATCTGGATGCCGCGAGCGCCGTGGTCGACAATGAGCGCATTGGCAGCATCCAGAATGAGCGCGTCGTTGCGCCAGCTGGTCATGAGGGCCACGTTCGTGCAGGCGGTGGTGCGGGCGAACGCTGCGGGGAAGGACGCGAGGTTGTCTGCGCTGGCGCCCCGCCAGCCATAAATCGACTGATGCGGGTCGCCGACCGCCATGACCGCACCGTCGGCGAACAACTCGGCGAGCAGTTGGGTCTGCTGAACCGAGGTGTCTTGATACTCATCGAGCAGCACAACGCGGTACTGACCTCGCACCTCGTCCGCAACCGATGGTGCAGCTGTCACGATCTGGAGGGCACCCGAGACCTGGTCTGCGTAGTCGACGGTTCCCTGGGCAGCCTTTGCCCGCGTGTAGTCACGGACAAGCCCGGCAAGAAGAGGAAGAGCGCTCATCGCCGTGTGGAACTTCTCGATGTCGCCCGGGGATGCCAAGGCCGGGTTGCAGGCTGGCTCGATGGTGCGCGCGACACGGTCGCCGAACGCCGCCAGCTCGTCGAGGTCGACGCCGTGATCCAGAACCTCACCGGAGAGCCGCTGCAGGCTGTCGACGACAGTGCCGAACCGGTCCTCACGGTCGGCGAGCCGTGGATCGCGCGAGGAGATCACAATGCGCCGCGCGAGCAGCCAGGATGCCGAGGGGCTCAGCAGCGCAGCATCGGGGTCGCGTCCGATCCTGGCGCTGTGCTCGCGCACGAGCGAGTCCGCGAACGCGTTGTAGGTAGACACGCGTGGGCGAAGAAGCAGGTGTTCGGCATCCATCTGGGTCGCCGACTCGATCCTGCCCGCGCGGGTCAGAGCATCAATGCGGGCGAGCCGCCGATGGATCCGCTCGGCAAGCTCGCCCGCGGCCTTGCGTGTGAAGGTCAGGCCGAGGATCTCGTCGCGGCGGACGATGCCGTTGACCACGAGCCACACGACCCGCGCCGCCATCGTTTCGGTCTTGCCGCTTCCGGCGCCCGCCACCACGAGGACGGGAGACAGCGGCGCCTCGATCACACGCTGCTGCGGCTGGGTGGGCGGGGGCAGCTCGAGAAGCTCAGCGATCTGCAGTGACGACAGGCGGGCCGCAGGGTGCGCGCCGCCTGATGTGAGCGCGGTCACGGGGCACTCACCGGCTTGACGGTATGAAGGCGGCACACCGCGAAGTGATCGTCGTTGCAATGCGCGTCGGGGTACGCGGTGAAGCTGTCGGCAGCCATCGCCTCGGCATCCGCGACGATGCGGTGAAGCAGTGCGGACCGGGTGTCAGCGTCCAGCGGCAGTTGTTGCGCCATCCGGTAGTCGGAGCCCTTGAGCGTCTTCGAGAGCACCAGCAGTCGAGCTCCCACGAGCTGGCCCTGCTCAGCCCCAGGCACCGCCCCGGCTCCCACGGCGAGTTGATAGGCCGCCAACTGCGCGTCGGTCGCCACCTTGTCATCCGAAACGCGCGCCTCGGATCGCCCTGTCTTGAGGTCGATCACGGCAACGCGAGGGTCGGCATCCTCGAGCCACCGCTCGACGCGATCGATCGACCCGCTGATGATCGCGATGGTTCCCTCGGGAGGCGACCCCGGCGCGCTGATCGCCTCGACGTACGGCCCGTCGCTGCCTGCGACGACCGCGATACGAAAACGCGCTTCGGCACCGGCCACTTCTCCCCCGCGCGCGGCGAATTCCCGCAGGTAGCTCGCCAGTCGGCGTGTAAGAGTCGTAGCCCACTGGCGTTCTTGTTTGGAAAGCCAGTCGGCTTCGAAATCGAGCTCGCCCCACCGCTCTTCAACGATGGCATCGAGGAGTTCGAAGGTCCCGTCGGGAGCGGTCTCCATCGCAGCATGCAAGATCGTACCGAGGCCCGCCGAGAAGGTTCGCGAGTCACCGCCGAGCTCCCGAATCGCCCAGTCCAGCCCGCACTCCTCGAACGCCTCCACGCGCGACGGCGAGATAGAGACAGGCGCGCGATGCAAATCATGGATGCCACCCTCCCCCGTGCGCGCGGTCACGCCATACCACGACGCGGGGTCGGCACCGGGCACCCCTGCCCGAGCCAGCGCGGCCAGCTGCGTTGCGGCGTGCTCCGCGACAGCGGGGTCTGTCGTCTCGACGAGCGTTCGGCGGAAGCTGGCAACGGCACCGCGGAGGGTCAGCGGATGCCGATCCGAGCGGCGCGGCGGCGGTTCCGGCAGGTACGAGAACAGGGCGCTGGGTGCCTGGTCCTCGTCGTCCACGGCGGTCACGAGGAGGCGCGAGCGAGCACGCGTGAGCGCGCGCTCGAACAATCGCAGCTCCTCATGCAGCACGCTGCGCCGGCGGTCGAGAACGTCAAGAGCTAGCGGCGTCCCGCCGTGACGCCAGACTTCGGACTCGTCGGCGAGGCGCCAGCCATCGAGAAGGCTCCCGCGCAGCCGGGTATTCGGCCAGATGCCGTCCTGGACGCCGGCGATCACGACCGCCTCGAACTCCCGACCCAACGAGCCCGCCGGGGTCAGAATCTCGACGACACCCCGGCGCTGCGCGGCTGCGAGAGAGTCCTCCGGCACCTCGCTGCCGAGGATGTCGGCAAAGAACCTGGCGGGGTCTTCATCCTCACGCTCGGCCGATCGCTTGGCCGCCGCGAACAGTGCGACCAAGGCATCCAATGACCGGGTAGCGTCAGCTCCCTCCGCCCCGCCCAGGCGCGCCCGCTCCCGCCACGGCCCTGCCAGCTGCGACCTGTCCCACGCCACCCAGAGCAGCTCATGCGCCGAGTCGCCGCGGGCCGCGCCGGCATGGATCTGCGCAAGTGTCTGTGCGAGGCGATGAGCAGTGCGTGCCTGCGGCGTGTCGATCAGAACCAGGGCGGCGGGCTCAGCCATCGCCTCGGCGAGCAGCTCGGAGGCCGCGCGTCTGCTCTCCCCCTCGAATTCGTGTGCCCGCAGCACAGCACGCAAGCGCCGCAATCCGATGGCGTCGAGGCCACCAAAGGGCGAGGTCAACGCCGCAGCCACCTCGTCGGCAGGTCGCTCGGCGGGGGCCATCATCCCGAGACGCACCAGATGCAGCAGTCCCCGCACCGCGGGTTCTTCTCCGAGCGGTCGTGCCGCGCTGGCTGCGCGCGTCGGAACCTCGCGTGCCGCCAGCTCAGCCGTCAGCCTCGCGACCTGGCGCGTGTCGTGCGCAATGACGGCGAGCTCGCCCCACGGTAGGCCCTCCGCGACATGCCAGGAGCGAAGTGTCCGCGCGATCCCGTCAAGCTCTTCGTGCGGCGATGCCGCCCACATCGCCGTGATCTCACCGGCGGCGCCCACGGCTGCGTCCTCCACAGCAGGAAGTTCGGCATCCGGAGCAAGGCGGTGCTCGACCGCGCCGGCGGCGCCGATCGATCCTGCGACGGCGCGGGCAACCCGCACGAGGGTGGGACGGGCGCGGTACGGATGCCGCAGCACGAACCTGTCGGTAAACATCGATGCCAGCCGCGCGAAGGTTTCCGGGCCTGCGCCCCGGAATGCGCCGGAGCCGACATCGGGATCCCCGAAAGCGAGAACGGAAATGCCCCGAACCCGTGCCGCCTCTACGAGCGCCACCGCACCCCAGCTGAGTTCTTGCGCATCATCGACCATGAGAACGCGCGGCACCGCGGTGACGCTGCCGAGCAGCAACGCATCGGTTGCTTCGCGAAGCACCTCGGCGGGGTCGCGATGGGCGGGGCGCAGGCGGGAGAGCACGTACCGGTACTCGCGCCAGAACGTGCCTGCCGCGGACCACACCGCGTTGGCACGGTCCGCCCCCAGCCGCTCGAGGTCGTCGGGCGAAAGGCCCAGTTCGGTCGCGAGCGCGAACAGAGCACGCAGTTCTGACCGGAAAGCCCGAGAACGTCGCACCGCTGTGCCCAGAGACTCCGGCCACCGGGATGACCCCTCCTCGGCGTCAGCCTCATCGCCCTCGAGAAGATCGGCGATGACGGCATCCTGATCAGGAGCGGTGAGAAGCTGCGGAAGCGGATCGCCGGCCGCCACGGCGCGCGAGCGCACGAGCTGGAAGGCGAACGACGCGATCGAACGTGCCAAGGGGCCGGGCGTTGCGATGTCGAGGTCGGCGGTGACCCGATCACGCAGGTCGGTTGCGCTCTGGCGCGTGGGCGTCAGGATCAGCAGATCGTCGGGGAGCACCTCGCCGACCCGAAGGAGCCGGGCCGCCCGCTCGAGAATCGCGGATGTCTTGCCCGTGCCCGCTGCGCCAATAACCAGTCCGCTCGCATCTGCCGGCAGCGCGACGACGTGTGCCTGCGAGCGATCCATAACGACGACGCTACCCAGCCCCGACGACATTACGGTGTCGTAGAGTTGCCATGCACCTACGGCACCGGTCGCACGGGCGCATGAGAAAGGCAGGAACGTGGAGATTCGCATCGGCATCACGAATTCGGGTCGCGAGCTGAACTTCGAGACGAACGATTCTGCCGCTGACGTGCGCCAGTCCGTTGCCCAGGCCCTGGACTCCGGCGCAACGCACGTCACCTTCACCGACGTGCGCGGCAACGCCTATATCGTTCCCACCGCAGGACTTGCCTACGTCGAGGTCGGCACCGAAGAGGCTCGCCGGGTCGGCTTCGTCGCCTGATCAGATCCGAGCGGACTACGCGGCAAGCCCGAGGTCGTCCATCCGTCGGGAGTGCGCTGCCATGAGTTGCGTGAACACCGGCTCGACCTTCTGCTCGTCCTGCAGTTGAAGCTGCTTGGGCCGAAGGGCCGCACGCGCCACCAACAGCGTGTCGCCGACAAGACGTCGTCCCCACATCGCCAGCAATGAGCGCCACTCGTCGTCGCTGTCGATCGTTTCGGTGAGAATCTCGACGACGGCCTGACGGTCGGCATCCGCACCGAGAATGCGTGCGACGCGGCGCCCGGTGTCTCCGTAGCTGGCAGCCAGCGCAAGGTAGAAGTCGTCGAGCATGCCGGCGATGATGTGGACCGACAGCATGGTCTCCTGCGGGCGCACGCCGTGGGTAGCGCGGCGGAACTGATCGAGCGGTTCCCGGAAGGGCAGCATCAGCGCGGTGGGATCATCTCCTCGATCACGGATGACGTCGACAAGAGCCTCGTGCTTGGTCAGTGCCGCCCCCGCAGCTCGCGACAGCGCTTCCTTCTTCTCGAGCGACGGCGTCATGGCGATGAGCTCACTCAGAGTCTCGAAGAACCCGAGCTGCAGATAGGCGGCCTGGCCGAGGAAGACGTCAATGTCGGGAGCGAGCTCTTCGAAATCGACGCGATGCGCGTCGCCGAACTCGCCCCGAGACCGCAACGACAGCGTCGCGGCCAGCGGACGGCTCTTTCGCCAAAACTTCCAGTCGACCACGCACACAGCCTAGGGCCAGCACGGGGCGACCCGCCGGGCGAGGCCGCTCCGAGGGGTCATCCAGCGCTCGCCGGTAGACTGAGGCAGTCTCCGGCGTAGGCCCGGAGCCCCGCGCCTGCGGCTGAGTGAAGGGCGTGGATCCGACACCAGCGGCAGCGCAGGCTGCCAGACAGGCTTTTATCGTGACGACTTTCGCCGACCTCGGCGTAGATCAAGACATCGTCGATGCGCTCGCCGAGCGCGGCATCGTGGATGCATTTCCCATCCAGGAACAGACCATTCCACTGGGCCTTCCCGGCCAGGACATCATCGGCCAGGCAAAGACCGGCACCGGCAAGACCTTCGGTTTCGGCATCCCGGTCGTGCAGCGACTCGGACTCGACCCCGAGCACGGCGTGAAGGCGCTCATCGTGGTCCCCACCCGGGAACTCGCCGTCCAGGTCTACGAAGACATCGACATGCTGACCAAGAACCGGTCAACCTCGGTGGTCGCCATCTACGGCGGCAAGGCTTACGAGGGTCAGATCGAGCAGCTGAAGGCCGGCGCGCAGATCGTCGTCGGCACTCCGGGTCGACTCATCGACCTCGCCGGGCAGCGCCTGCTGGATCTGTCGAACGCGACCGAAGTCGTGCTCGACGAAGCCGACAAGATGCTGGATCTCGGGTTCCTTCCCGACATCGAGAAGATCTTCCAGCGCGTTCCCGCCGTCCGCCACACGCAGCTGTTCTCGGCGACGATGCCCGGCCAGATCGTGACCCTGGCACGGCGCTTCATGAGCAACCCCATCCACATCCGGGCGACCGACCCGGATGAAGGGCTCACCCAGGCCAACATCCGCCACCTCGTCTACCGCGCGCACTCGCTCGACAAGGACGAGGTCATCGCCCGCATCCTGCAGGCAGAGGGCCGCGGCAAGACTGTCATCTTCACCCGCACCAAGCGGGCAGCGCAGAAGCTCGTCGACGAGCTGCAGGACCGCGGATTCTCGGCGGTGGCGGTGCATGGCGACATGAGCCAGGAGGCCCGCGAGCGCTCCATGGCAGCGTTCAAGGCCGGCAAGAAGGATGTGCTGATCGCCACGGATGTCGCAGCCCGCGGCATCGACGTCGACGACGTGACGCACGTGATCAACCACACCATCCCCGACGACGAAAAGACCTATCTGCACCGGGCAGGCCGCACTGGCCGCGCCGGGCGCACCGGTATCGCCGTGACGTTCGTCGACTGGGACGACCTGCACAAATGGGCCCTCATCAATCGCGCGCTGGAGTTCGGTCAGCCCGAGCCGATCGAGACGTACTCGTCGAGCCCGCACCTCTATACCGATCTCGACATCCCCGAGGGCACGAAGGGCCGCATCGTGACCGCGCCGCGCACCGAGACCGTCTCGACGGTGGAGGGCGGGGCATCATCCACCGGCCGATCTGGGTCGCGTCGCCGCCGCTCTCGGGGCGACTCATCGGGCGGGTCGGGCGCGAGCACGTCCCACGGCTCATCGCAGACACCGCCGCGTGCCGCCGATGGCGCCGGCACGCACGACGGTGGTGGCGCCGAGCACCGCGACGGCACCACGACACCACGTCGCCGCCGCCGGCGCCGGGGGCCTCGCCCCGACGCAGCCTGATCTGCGCGCAACGACGCGGGCGTTGCTCTCGAAACGAGACACCCGACAGCGCTAAGGTGATGGCTGCGGCATGGCGCCGCGAAAACCCCGAAAGGCTGTCATGCGATTTCTTGAAGCTGTGACGACGGGATACGAGTACCAGGGATTCTGGGGCTCGTTCTGGGACATCATCTGGTGGTTCCTGTGGATCTTCGTCTTCGTTGCGTACCTGTTCGTGCTGTTCGCGATCATCGGCGACCTCTTCCGTGACCACAAGCTCAACGGTTGGTGGAAGGCCCTCTGGATCATCTTCCTGCTCTTCCTCCCCTTCATCACGGCGCTGGTCTACCTCATCGCGCGCGGCCGCGGTATGAGCGAGCGCTCCATGAAGGAGGCCGAGCAGATCAAGAAGGCCCAGGATGCCTACATCCAGTCGGTCGCAGGTGGCGGGGCCAAGCACAGCCCGGCCGAGGAGATCGCCCGCGCCAAGGCACTCCTGGACGCCGGCACCATCTCACAGGCCGAGTACGACCAGCTGAAGGCCAAGGCCCTCGGCTGATCCGACGCTCACCCGAAGCGCTCCCGTCTCTTCTTGAGGCGGGGGCGCTTCGCTGTGCGCGAGAGGTTCGGCATCCGAACCTCTCAGAATCGCGCGAACCTCGCAGGATTGCGGGCCGTGACTGCGGATTTCGCGCAATCCTGCGAAGCTCGGTGAGGTCTATGCCCGGAGCAGGGGCCCTGACCTACGGGTAGACCGGCGCGCTGCCCCGCCCGGTGGCGAGGATGCGCTCGACCATGGCGGGGGCTGTCGTGTGTTCGCCCGGCATATTCGGCTTGCCCAGGCCGTGATAGTCGCTCGAGCCGGTCACGATGAGGTCGCGTTCGGCGACCAGCGACTCCAGCTGACGGATGCCGGCAGCGGTGTTGTCGCGGTGGCCGAGTTCGAAGCCGGCAAGCCCCGCATCCAGCATCCGGTTCACGAGCGGCGTGGGGAAGGGGCCAGCGCGCCCGGCGGGGTGGGCGAGGATCGGCACTCCCCCGGCTGCGACGATGAGCCGGACCGCGGTGACCGGGCCGGGGGCGAACAGAGCGACGTAGTAGGGGCTCCGGGGGCTGAGGATGCCGCGGAAAGCCTCGTCGCGATCCTGCACGTGTCCGCGAGCGACGAGCGCGTCAGCGATGTGGGGGCGACCGACGGTGGCGCCGTCGGAGGTCTGGGCGAGGATGTCTTCCCACTCGAGGTCGAAGTCGCGGGCGATGCGATCGGAGATCATCCGGGCACGCTCAAGCCGGGACGTCCGTACTCGCTCGGTCATCGCCCGCAGCTGCTCGTCGTCGGGGTCGAAGAGGTAGGCGAGCACATGAACGCTGCGCCAGTCGTCACGGGCTGACATCTCCATGCCCGGCACGAACATCATGCCGAGGGAGGCGGCGGCCTCGGCTGCTTCTGCCCAGCCCGCAGCGGTGTCGTGGTCGGTCAGGGCGGCGATGCGCAGGCCGTGACGGTGAGCTGCCCGCATGACGTCAGCCGGCGCGTCAGTCCCGTCTGACTGCGTCGAGTGGAGATGCAGGTCGGCGGGTCCCTCGAAGAGCCGCTCGTCGTCCACCGTTCGAGCCTAGCGCCGCACGCACAGCGCACCGCGGCGCGGCTCGTACGTATCTCTCAGACCGCTGTCATAGGCTCGCGGACGTGCGTCGAGCTCTGGGGATCCTCGTTGCGGTGATCTGGATCGCCGTGGTCGCTGTGCTCACCGCTCCCGACTTCTTCCGGGTCGAACGCCTGGCACCGATCGCGCAGATCATCGCCTTCCGCGGAGTGATCGTGCTCGCTCTCGCGGCGGCCGGCATCATCGCCCTGTTCGCGTCGTTCGCTCGGTCGACCCGTCCGCTCGCCGTCACCGTCCTGATCGTCGCGCTGGTCGGTGTCGTCGCGAACGGGGCAGTCGTGCTGGGTCGCGGCATCGGCACAGAGGGCCTTCCTGCCAAGACCGACACCGCGATCCGCGTCATGACCTGGAACACCGCGGGGCCTGCGACATCGGCTGATGAGATCGCGCGCCTGGCCGTCGCGATGGATGCCGACATCGTCGCCCTTCCCGAGACGACGATCGAGACCGGCGAGCAGGTGGCCATCGAGATGCGTGAGCTCGGGCATCCGATGTGGGCACACCACGCGAAGGACCCGTCGACCCCGTGGGATGCCGGATCGACGACCCTCCTCATCACCCCCGACCTCGGAGATTACGCCGTGATCGAGTCGTCGGTCGAGGGCACGAGCACGACATCCACGGTGCCAAGCGCCGTCGCGATGCCCATCTCGGGGCTCGGCCCGATCGTTGTGGCAGCACACGCCGTCGCGCCCCGCGCCGACTACATGGAGGACTGGCGAGCAGACCTCCGCTGGCTCGGCGACCAGTGCGCCGCCGACAACGTCATCATGGCCGGCGACTTCAACGCGACGCTCGACCACTTCGGTGGACTCGGTGTCGATGGCGGCGAACTCGGACGCTGCCGGGATGCCGCGGCCGCCAGCGGCACGGGAGCCGTCGGCACCTGGAGCACGGCGTGGCCGCCACTGCTGGGCACCGCCATCGACCACGTCATGACAACGGGCGCGTGGACGGTAACCGGATCGCTCGTCCTCTCGTCTGTGGACAGCAGTGGGAGCGATCACCGGCCGCTCGTGGTGCAACTGGAGCCAGCCACCCCCTGACCTGCGAGATGTGCCCGTGCGAGACTGGGGGAATGAGCACGACCGGCGACAGCGAAGCCACGACAACGACTGCGGCGACCGAAAACAGCACGACGAATCGCAAGCAGCCGTTTCCGCAGGGCTTCCTCGACACGATCTCAACGGGTTGGGCTGAGCGACCCGAGACGCTCCCTCCTGCCCGGGCCCGGGCAGCGTTCGCGGCGCGTCGCCGAGCCGCGCTGTCGGCGGCCTTCCCCGGCGAGCGGCTGGTCTTTCCCGCTGGTGAACTCAAGCAGCGCTCGAACGACACCGACTACCGGTTCCGGGCCCACTCAGCCTTCTCGCACCTGACCGGCTGGGGGTCGGATGCCGAACCCGGCGCGATCCTCGTGATGGACCCGCTTCCCGAAGGCGGCCACGAGGCAGTCCTGTACTTCCGGGAGCGGGCCGACCGGACGACCGCAGAGTTCTACGCCGATGCATCCATCGGGGAGTTCTGGATCGGCCCTCGTCCTGCACTGGCTGGTGTGGCGGCCGACCTCGGCATCCGTACCGACCACATCGCCGCGTTCGAACCCGCCGACGGCGAGCGCGTCGTCGACGCCGACGCAGACCTGACCCGCGCGGTCTCGGAGATGCGGCTGATCAAGGACGAGGACGAAATCGCCCAGATGCGCGAAGCCGTCGCGGTGACTGCGGCAGGGTTCGATGACATCGTCGCCGACCTCCCTCGGATCAGCCGGCACCCCCGCGGGGAGCGGATCGTCGAGGGCGTCTTCCACCTGCGTGCGCGCAGCGACGGGAACGGCGAGGGCTACGACACGATCGCCGCCTCTGGGCCCCACGCCTGCTACCTGCACTGGACCCGCAACGACGGCGCGGTCCTGCCGGGAGACCTCATCCTCATCGATGCCGGCGTCGAGCTGGACAGCCTCTACACCGCCGACATCACGCGAACCCTGCCCGTCAGCGGCACGTTCACCGACGTGCAGCGGCGCGTTTACGAGACGGTACGCGAAGCAGCGGATGCCGCGTTTGACGCGGCCCGCCCCGGGGTGACATTCCGCTCGATCCACGAAGCGGCGATGGGGGTCATCGCTGCGCGAACCGCGGAGTGGGGCCTCCTTCCGGTGACAGCTGACGAGGCTCTCGCCGCCGACACCGGTGGCCAGCATCGCCGGTACATGGTGCACGGCACCAGCCACCACCTCGGTATCGACGTTCACGACTGCGCGCAGGCTCGCCGTGAGATGTACTACGACGGCATCCTGCACCCCGGAATGGTGTTCACGATCGAGCCGGGGCTGTACTTCCAGATCGACGACCTCACGGTGCCCGAAGAACTGCGCGGCATCGGTGTACGGATCGAGGATGACGTCCTGATGACCGCCGACGGACCGGTGAACCTGTCTGCGGGGATCCCCCGTACCGCCGACGAGGTCGAAGCCTGGATCGCGCGGCTCGCGCGCTAGCGCAGGGAGCGGGAGACTAGGCCTTGTCGTCGCCCTGAGTCGCCGCGTCCTGGTCGTCTCCAATGCTGGGGGTGCCCGGATCGGATGAGGCGTCAGTCGCCGCTTCGGCCGCGGCCTCCGGCGGCGTCACGTCCTCGATGCGCTGACCGTAGCGCGGCGGTTCCTGAGGGGCAGCGGGGCGCTCGGGCGGCGGGGCTACCACCTGCGTGCGCGGCGCTGCCTGCGCTGCAGCCTGCGGGCCCAAGACCTGGCGTGCCCGACCTGCACTGCTGCCGGCAACGGCGATGTCGTAGTGGTCGGCGACGAACTGCATGACCGACGCGAAGTCGCGACGGCGGCGGACGATGGCGAAGGTCAGCAGGCTCGCCAGCATGCCGATCGCGATACCGACGAACAGCACACCGACGAAAGCCTGGATCGGCACGTTCGGCATCCCGAGCACGAAGACGGCAGAAAACAGCATGCCCAGGAGAAGTCCGTTGATCGCGCCCGAGCGAGCAGCCGTCGCGTAGCCGAGGCGACCGGTGACCCGCTCCATCGAACGCAAGCCCTGACCGACGATCGTGATCTCACGCGCGGGAATGTCTTCGGCGATGAGCTTGGACACCGCCTTCTGGGCGGCTTCGTACTTGTCGAAGGTCGCGACGGTCTGTCCGACGTCCTCGAGGTTGCGGGCGAACTGGCCCCCCATCATGCTCATTCGTCCATCCTCCCATGCCGGGTCTTGCCATCCGCTGAGTCGCCACGAATCATCGCTCGTAACCACAGGAGGGCATGCCCGGGCGCGGGCTACGCTGGACGGGTGAACACGCAGCGGGTCTTTGTCGCGCGCCTCTCGGGCTGCGCCGTCTTCGACCCTGCCGGCGACCGGCTCGGACGCGTCCGCGATGTCGTGGTCGTCTACCGCGCCGACGACCCGCCGCGCGTCGTCGGGCTCGTGGTGGAGATTCCCGGCCGGCGAAACGTGTTCGTCTCGATCGGGCGCGTCACCTCGATCGCCCCGGGGCAGGTCATCACCACCGGCCTCATCAACGTCCGCCGGTTCCAGCAGCGCGGTGGCGAGGTGCGGGTCCTCGCTGAACTCCTCGGTCGCCGGGTGTACTTCCGGGACGGGTCAGGCGAGGCAGTCATCGAGGATGCCGCCATCGAGCGCGACCGGCTCGGCGCCTGGGACATCGGCCAGCTGTTCCTGCGCCGTCCCCGCACCAGCGCATCTCCGTTCACGAAGGGCCCGACCACGCTCGCCAGCTGGGAAGAGGTCACCGAGCAGCTCGATTCGACGCAGGAGCCGTCGGCCGAACAGCTCGTTGCGACCCTGAGTGAGCTGAAGCCCGCCGACCTCGCCAACACGCTGCTCGATCTTCCCGACGCCCGCCTGCTCGAGGTCGCCGAGGAACTTCCCGACGACCGCCTTGCCGACGCGCTCGAAGAGATGCCCGAGGATGACCAGGCGCACATTCTCGAGCAACTGGGCGACGAGCGCGCCGCCGACATCCTCGACGCGATGGAACCGGATGACGCGGCCGACCTGCTCGGACAGCTCCCGGCAGGTCGCAGCGAGGCGCTACTCGATCTCATGGAGCCCGAGGAAGCCGAGGACGTTCGCGAACTCCTGAAGTACGGCCCCGACACCGCCGGTGGTCTCATGACGAGCGAGCCGATCGTGCTCTCTGCCGAAGCGACCGTCGCTGAAGCACTCGCGCTCATCCGCCGCCACGAGCTGCATCCGGCACTCGCGGCGTCAGTGTTCATTACCCTGCCCCCGTACGAAACGCCGACGGGCCGGTTCCTGGGCACCGTGCACTTCCAACGGATGCTGCGCTACCCGCCGCACGAGCGGCTCGGCTCCCTCATCGATGACACCATCGAGCCGCTGGCAGCCACCGCAACGGCGGCCGAGGTCGCCCGCATCCTCGCCTCGTACAACCTGGTATCGGTGCCGGTCGTCGACCAAGTCCACCGCCTGGTCGGTGTCGTCAGCGTCGACGACGTGCTCGACTACCTGCTGCCTGAGGACTGGCGCTCGCACTCGACCGACCAGCGACCGGTGTCGTTTCCCTGGACAGGGCCGGTGAAGCTGTGATGGCGCGCTCACCCCGGGGGCTGGACGCTCCCCGCGGTCGGTCGAGCATGCCGATTCGCAGTCGCACGCCCCAGCCCTCGCGGGATCGGTTCGGCCGAGCAACCGAGTGGATCGCCCGCAATATGGGCACCCCCTGGTTCCTGGTGGCTCTCACCCTGTTCTGCGTCGCGTGGATCGCGTGGAACACTGCGGCCCCCGAGAACCTGCGGTTCGATTCGGCAGCCAACGGCTTCACTGCCCTGACGCTCATGCTCTCACTGCAGGCCTCCTATGCCGCCCCCCTCATCCTGCTCGCCCAGAACCGGCAGGACGATCGCGACCGCGTGCAGATCGAGCAGGACCGTCAGCGCGCAGAGCGGAACCTCGCCGATACGGAGTACCTCGCGCGCGAGATCGTGGCCTTGCGCATCGCCCTCACCGAGGTGACCTCGGAGGTCGTGACCCGTGACACACTGCGCGCCGAACTGAAGTCGCTGTTGAGAAAGCTCGACGAACGCGCCGAGCAGCAGCCCACCGACGCGGTGCCCTCCGCGGGCCCGACGCTCCCCCACGAGGGCCACTCGGCATGATTCGCAGCGGAGACGTGCGGTGACTGCCGCAGACGAGGTCGCGCGCGCCGTCGGCTCCGTGATCGATCCGGAGTTGCGTCGCCCGATCGGTGAGCTCGGGATGGTTCGCGGCGCTCGGGTCGACGACGGCGCAGCGTGGGTCGACATCGCCCTCACCGTCGCAGGATGCCCCGCCGCCGCACGGATCGAGTCCGACGTTCGCGCCGCGGCGCTGTCGGTCCCCGGGGTGGTGTCGGCCGAGATCACGGTCGGGGTCATGGATGCCGACGAACGCGCTCGCCTTACCGAGATGCTGCGCGCCGGGCGCCCGGCCCGTTCGATGCCGTTCGGTCCCGACTCCCTGACCCGGGTGATCGCCGTCACGAGCGGTAAGGGCGGCGTCGGCAAGTCGACGCTGACGGCGCTCTTGGCGACGACCCTGGCAGCGCGCGGTCTTCGCGTCGGGCTCATAGACGCCGACGTCCACGGATTCTCTATTCCCGGCATCCTGGGTCTTGTCGGACCCGACGGAGCACCACCGCAACCGACCCGGATCGATGACCTCATGCTTCCTCCCGTCGCGCACGGGGTGAAGGTGATTTCGATCGGGATGTTCCTGCGACGCGGTTCGGGGGAAGAGCCACTTGGCGCCGTGGCGTGGCGGGGACCGATGCTGCACCGCACCGTGCAGCAGTTCCTCACCGACGTCCACTTCGGTGACCTCGACATTCTGCTGCTGGACATGCCACCGGGAACGGGCGATGTCGCGATCTCCGTCGGCCAGCTCCTGCCCCACGCCGAGGTCATCGTGGTGACCACGCCCCAGCGCGCAGCCGCTGACGTCGCGATCCGCTCAGGGCTCGTCGCGCGGCAGACAGGACAGCGCGTGCTGGGGGTCGTCGAGAACATGGCGCCGCTCACCCTTCCCGACGGCACGGTGCTCGATCTGTTCGGTTCCGGCGGCGGCGAGCTTGTCGCGCAGGCCCTACAGACGGATGCCGAACCCGTCCCCCTCCTCGGCTCGATCCCGCTGAGTCACGGCGTGCGGGCATCCGGCGACGCCGGCGACGTGCACCTCGTGACGGATGCCGCTGACCCTGCCGCAGCGGCGATCGAGGCTGTAGCGGAAGCTGTTCTAGCCTCCGGGCGCGGACTGTCGGGCCGCCCCCTCCCGATGCGGGTCAGGTAGCTTCCGCGTCGAACGGCGGAATCTCCCCCACCGCCAGCGGCGGTGCCTTCGTCGACGTCGTGGTCGCTCCAGCAGCAGCGGCTCCGGCCGGGGCCATCGTCGCGGACTGCGGCTTGACGGGCGGCGTCGGCGGGTCATCCAGCAGTGCCTCCCGGATGATGCGACGCGGGTCGTACTGCCGTGGATCGAGCGTGCGCCAATCCACGTCGTCGAAGTCCTCGCCCATCTCTTCTTTGACGCGCGAGCCGGCGGAGCGGGCGAAGTCACGGGCTCGGCGCACAAACTGTCCGAGGGCTGCTGCGTAGCGGGGAAGCCGCTGCGGACCGATGATCATCCCGGCGATCAGAGCGATCAGCAGAAGCTTCTCGATCGTGATCCCATTGAACATGGGTCAAGATTACCCCTCGCGCCTCAGCGAGATTCCGGGTGCGCGCCCGTAGGCTTGCCCCTCAGAGAAAGGGCAGTGCATGGGAGATCACGCGGTCAATCGATTCGTCGAAGAGGTCACTGTCGAACCCGACGCGATCGCCCGCGCTCGCGAGGCTGCGCTCGAACTCGGCGCCGAACCGATCAGCGCCGCGGTCGGTGTGCAGTGTGCCACGATCGCCGCCGTCGGACGCGCGCTGAACATCGTTGAGATCGGCACGGGCGGCGGAGTCTCCGGGCTCTGGCTGCTGCGCGGAGCGCCGCAGGCGACTCTCACCACCATCGATGTCGAGCCTGAGCATCTAGGGGCAGCACGTCACGCGTTCGCGCAGGCCAAGGTCCCGCCGGCACGCGCCCGTTTCATCACGGGCCGCGCGGCCGAAGTCCTTCCTCGCATGAACGAGGCGTCGTACGACATCGTTCTGGTCGACGCCGAGCCCGAGGGTGTCATCGAGTACGTCGAGCACGGGCTGCGCCTCGTGCGCCCGGGGGGCACGGTCCTGGTCCCGCGGGTCCTCGCGGGAGGCGCGGTCGCCGATCCGGTCAAGCGCGATGAGGTCACGACCGCCTACCGCTCGCTCATTCAAGAGGTCGCGCAGTCCCCTGCGGTCCTCGGCGCACTCAACACCGCGCGCGAAGGACTCCTTCAGCTGACGACTCTCGCATCGGTCTAGGAGACGCGGAAACACGAAAGCGGCCGGTCACCTGACCGGCCGCTTCGTTCGTGAAATGATCGCGCGTTACGCGGCTCCGACAACTCCGCCGAGCACGTCGTACAGTTCCTTGGCCTCGGCGTCGTTCACCGAGACGACAAGGCGGCCACCGCCTTCAAGAGGTACTCGCACGATGATGAGACGGCCTTCCTTCACGGCCTCCATCGGTCCGTCTCCGGTTCGCGGCTTCATGGCTGCCATGGCGGCTCCCTTTCGTCGTGGTCTACCAATCAAGCTTAGGGGATCTGCCAGAAGCGGTTGCCGAGGGCATACATGTTGTAAATCCACCACCACTGTCCGGCAAGGCACGCGATGAGCACGCCGACGCGCCAGACGAGGGACCGCGGTACCGCGAACGCACCCCACAGGGGCGAGAGCGGCACCAGCAGTCGGAAGATGCTGGACTGGGGGAAGAACACCGCCAGGAGGTAGACGAGGTAGCTGACAGCCCACAGGCGAATCTCGGGTCCCACAGCCCGAACCTGAGGTGCCCACAGGAGCGCCGCCGTCACCCCGGCCAGAATCAGCACGAGCAGGATGACGCCGCCGGCAGCCCCCCATCCCCACACTTCTCCCCAGAATGCGGCACCGCGCACGAAGGCGTCGAACGGCAGGAAGTGTCCCTCATCACCCGGGAGCCAGTTGCGCCGCCACGCGAGTTCAGTAGCAAGGTACGCACCCGGATTCCCGGTGACCACCGCAGCGATGATCTGCCAAGAGAATCCCACAACGGTGGCGAGCGCCCCCAGCGCGACGATGTGGACGACCTCACGTGCGCGAAGCGGCTCCGTACGGCGTGAGAAGAAGCGCCAGATGCCGAAGAGCCCGATGAACAGGGCGAAGGCGAGAACGCCGGGCCGCGTGTAGCCCATGAGGATCACCAGCGGGTACACCCACACGAAGCGCCGTGCTGTGACTGCCCACAGCGCCAAGAAGAGCCACAGCAGAAAGAGAGCTTCCGCGTAGCCCACCTGGAACAGCGCCGCCAGGGGCCCGGCGGCAAAGAAGGCGGCGGCCCAGATGGCAGCCGTTCCCCCGATCCGATCCCGCAGCATCCGGTACAGCACGTACGTTGCCCCGTACCCGGCTACCAGGGAGATCACCACGGCAGCGACTCCCCACCACCCGCCCACGAGCGGCGCCATCGCGGCAGCGAGGTAGGCGTAGATCGGCATGAATGCCCACTGGTTCTCGGCCACTGCACCGGCGTCAGTGAGCGGCAGCTCAGCCGGATACCCGTTGACGGCCAGATACCAGTACCACTGGGCGTCCCAGCCCACCATGAGGTCTTGGACGGTTGCTCCAGCCCCGAACCGCGTTCCCTCGGCCGAGAGCGCGGCAGCCAGGATGAGGAAACCGAACGTGACGGCCCGCGCAGCGAGGTAGATGAGCGCAATCGTCAGCGCCGGCGGGATCGACCGCCGGGAGAGCGGCGCCGGTGCCGCTGTCGTCAGGTCAGCCACGCGCGCAGCCCGCGCTCGACATCCCGGATCTGGGCGACGGCAACGCGCTCTTCGTCGTGGTGGGCCAGCTGCGGGTCCCCCGGACCGTAGTTGACGGCGGGGATGCCGAGGGCTGAGAAGCGGGCAACATCCGTCCAGCCGTACTTGGGTTGAGCTGTGCCGCCCACAGCAGCCACGAATTCTTGCGCCAGCGGATCGTCGAGCCCCGGCCGGGCACCTTCGGCCATATCGATGACCTCGACCTCGAAACCCTCGAAGACTTCTCGGACGTGAGCCTCAGCCTCGGCGCCGCTGCGCGAGGGAGCAAAGCGGTAGTTGACCTCGACCTCGCACAGGTCGGGAATGACGTTTCCTGCAACACCGCCGGCGATGCGTACGGCGTTGAGTCCCTCGCGATACACGAGGCCGTCGACCGGCACCTCACGCGCCGTGTAGGCAGCCAACCGCTCGAGGATCGGTGCCGCCTTGTGGATGGCGTTCTCACCGATCCACGAACGCGCACTGTGCGAGCGCACACCGTGGGTCCTGATGATGGCGCGCATGTGACCGTTGCAGCCGCCCTCGACCTGCCCGTTGGAGGGTTCTCCGAGAATGGCGAAGTCTGCGGCGAGCAGGTCGGCACGGGTCGCGGCGATGCGAGTGAGGGCGTTGAGGGCTGCAGCGACCTCCTCGTGGTCGTACCAGATCCACGTGATGTCAGCCTTGGGTGCAACGAGGTCGGCGGCGAGCTTGAGCTGAACGGCAACGCCGGCCTTCATGTCGACGGTTCCGCGCCCCCAGATGAACTCTTCGCCGTCGATGTCGACTGTTCGGGTGGGAACGTTTCGGTTGATCGGCACCGTGTCGATATGTCCGGCGATCGCGACCCTACGATCTCTTCCGAGGTTCGTACGAGCGATGATCGTGTCGCCATCCCGGATGACCTCGAGGTGGGGCAGAGCACGCACTGCCTCCTCGATCAGGTCTGCGAGATGTCCTTCGCCGCCAGAGACGCTGGGGATGTCGCAGATCGCGCGGGTGAGATCGACAGAATTCGAGGTCAGGTCCAGCACCCCTCGAGTCTAGCCAGGGCCCTCCATAGTGCGGTGGGCGACGCGTCACAGGAACCGCCCGAGTGGGCGCGAGTCGATACCCTGGAACGATGACGGCACAGCGGATGATCAGCGGTATCGGGGCGGCAACTGTCGCGGCAGACGGCATGGTCTTGGACACCTGGTACCCCTCCCCCCAGTCCGGTGCGCTGTCGGACAACCAGGACGCTCACGAGGCTGCGCGAGCTCTTGTGGCCGAGGCCGTGGGTACGGATGACACGCGCGGCGTCAGCATCGAGCAGGTCGAGATCGAGGTCGATCTCGACGCGGCGCCCTCGGGTACTCCGGATGCCTACCTCCGCCTCCACGCGCTGTCGCACCGGCTCGTCGCTCCGAACGACCTCAACCTTGACGGCATCTTCGGCGCGCTCCCCAATGTCGCCTGGACCAACGCCGGCCCCGTCGACCCGCGCGAGCTCGACCGGCGACGCGTACGGCTGCAGCGCGCCGGCATCCAGGTTCAGGGGCTCGACAAGTTCCCGCGCCTCACCGACTACGTCGTGCCCGCCGGAGTCCGCATCGCCGACGCATCACGCGTGCGGCTGGGCGCCTATCTGTCGCCGGGCACCACGGTGATGCACGAAGGCTTCGTGAACTTCAACGCCGGGACGCTCGGTCAGAGCATGGTCGAAGGGCGCATTTCACAGGGCGTGATCGTCGGTGACGGCAGCGACATCGGCGGTGGCGCCTCGATCATGGGCACACTCTCGGGCGGCGGAGCCCACCGCGTCTCGATCGGTGAACGGACGCTCCTCGGCGCGAACGCCGGCATCGGCATCTCGCTCGGAGACGATTGCGTCGTCGAGGCAGGGTTGTATGTGACGGCCGGCTCGAAGATCGTGCTTGCCGACGAGCCGGTCGGCGCCGACGGCACGCACCCGACCGTCAAGGGCGCTGAGCTCTCCGGCCGCGACGGAATCCTGTTCCGCCGCAACTCGCTTACGGGCGCGATCGAGGCAGTGCGGCGCGCCGGTGTTGGGGTGACCCTCAACGAGGCGCTGCACGCCTGAGGACGATCGCGGCGACGCGATTCAGCGACGAACGCGAACCGAGAGGCACGTGACGCACCCCTCGAGCTTCTCGAACTCGGTCACGGGCGT